>Ga0256837_1000532_pt1 | contig 31363 bp, 25 predicted proteins | sample 4562384metaG_FD_185976 | JGI IMG/M metagenome (GOLD analysis project Ga0256837, IMG submission 185976) | Hydrothermal vent microbial communities from Guaymas Basin, Mexico - 4561-384 | ecosystem: Environmental > Aquatic > Marine > Hydrothermal vents | place: Mexico: Guaymas Basin | collected... | reverse complement strand
AAATACCCACCAATTAATACTATATGAGTAGATAAAACCATTAAAACACACAAATCACTTCTTAAAGCAACATCAATAATATCAAAAACATCTAATTTAACAATATTTTTATTTTCTAATTCATATCTTATAACTTCAGTAGCTTTTGCTTGATAAAAAGAAGGGTTATATCTATTTTTTTCTAAAACTCTTAAAATCTGTTCTAAAACTAATCCGTCACTTGGTATTTTTCTGCCATTATGTGTCTGAATAGAATCCAAAATTGTATCAATTTCTATCAAATTAAAGTTAAACTTTTTAAACATATACTTTGAAAACATTAAAATATCTGCATGAGCACATACAGTTACTACATTATCTTGAGCTATAAATGGAAATGATGTATATCTAAATTCTTTATCTAAAATATGAGCTTTTACAGGAATATAAATAATATTCCTCTTTTCATCTGTAAGTCCAAATTGTTCTTTTAAGAGTTTTAATCTTGCTCGTGAGATACTTCCGGATACTGTTGGAATTGGTCTTATTGTAATATAACCTAAATAACTTTTATCATTATCTTTTATTTTTCTCTTAAATTGATCTATATTTTCAAATTCACTTGAAAATAGATGAATTCTTAAAGTTGCGTTTCTTATTCTATTATTATGTAACATTCCATAATGAAGGGAATATAGCTTAGTCCATTCTCTCTCTTTGTAAACTTCTCCAATAAATGTTTTTGATTTTTGAAAATGAAAATCAAACCTCTCTTTTATATAAAATGCTAATTTTTTTATTAACTCTTCATTATCAAAAAACGGATAAAGTTTTTGATTTTTTAATAAATCTTCTAAATTTTTTGCAATTCTCAATAACTAACCTTTTGCTAACTTTTTACTAACTTTTATAAAAAAATTATAACATCTTTTTTCATCTTTTTTTTATTATTTTCTTGGCTTAATGAGCTCCACTTTTTTTAGTTCTTCAAAAATTTGCTCTTCTGTATTAAGTGCGAGTTTTAGTTTTTCTTTTCTGTATTTTATTACTTTCATCGCATCTTTTTCTTTTATTTCAAAAAAGTCGATTAGTTTTTTCTCCCAGTCCATTATTTCTTCATTTAGCTTTAATGCTTCATCTTTATCTAAATATTTAAATTCTCCCTCATCATATTCAAACACTTCATTCCAAGGACGAAGGACTGTATTTAGAAGTCTTGCATCTTTTTCGCTAAATAAAACTCCTACTTTTCTTTTGATTGATTTTTTATCAAATTCGCTGATAGTTGGATTTAGTTTTGATTTGTTTGAATGAAATTTAAGCCCCATAAATTCTGGTCTAAGCAAACACTCATCATAACTAATCCCCATCCACTTAGCCACTGCTTTCATTGTAGATTCTGGAGAGTTTTTCACATCTTCGAGTTTGACAAAGGCAATAAAATCATCTACAAAAACATAAGTCCCAAGTAAAAAGATTCTGTGAATCATCCTCGCAAACGCACTACTATAAAATCTTTTAAATACTCTCAAATTTTTTTCATAATCCCAATTTTTATCTTTTTTAAAAACTATCGAATTATACATCCAGCTCTCTAAACTTTGCAACCAATTTCTAATAACAAACATACTTTTAGATTTACTAAAATATCTTTTATATGCCTGATATTCAACCATATTAGCATTATGTATATGATAAAACAATATTTTTTTATTATTAAAATCATCTCCTCTAATAACTTCTTCCCAAACAATATGTATTAATTGAAAAAACACCTTTTCATCCAAATTTTCAATCTGTTTTAAATATTCAAGTAATTTTTGTTTAAATTTTATTTTATCCACTTTTAATACAATATCCCTATTTTCTCCTAAATTAGTCAATCCACTTGCATCTGCTACAGTTGTATTTCCGAGACCTTCCATAGGATTACCAGGAACCGGTTTTTTACTACCTGCATCAAAAACAACCTCATATATATCCATAAATCTATCTACAAACTCATCAGCCTTTTTACTTTTAGCACATTCATAAAAAACACCCGAACTAAAATAACCTTTAAAATAAACCCCTGGAATAGTAGCAACTTCCGGATGTCCGTCTATTAAACTATGAAAAAAGAAACTCCCACCCCTTCCGATAGTAAAAAACGGAATAATATTTTCCATTTTTTCAAGTTTTTGTTTTAAAGAACTATCTTTTATTTTTACAGGTGAAATATATATCAATCTTTTTCTTATCTCTTCTAAATTTTGTTTAGCACTATCATATTTACCATAATAAATTTGAGTTAAAAGTTGTGTAATTTTTACATCTATTCTTTTATTTTCAATACTTTTTAAAACTTTTTCACAACCATTTTCATATATATCCAAAAAAGGAAACAAATCAATTAAATCTTCACATACATTTACTTTAAGATTTTTCTTAATATATTTAAACTCTTCTTCAATTTTTGGAAAATCTCCCATTAAAAGATAAAGTCTTATAAGAGAATATCTTAAATTCGCATCATTTTTTTTCAATTCTATTGCTTTTTTAAAATATTCTATTGCCAATACATAATTTCCATTAATATGTTTTAAAGACTCAGCAACTCTAATATAAGGAAGATACCAATTTTTATATTTTTCTACTAAAAAATCATAAATAGTCCCAGATAAATAATAAAACCCCAGTTCATATAAAATATCTGCACAATTTAACAATAATTCCTTTTTTTTATCAATTGAAATAACATATCCTAAAATTCCAACTATTCTTTTACTTTTTATATCATTTAATATTTTGAATTTTTCTAATACCAACTTTTGACTTAAAACATCACATTTGTCTATTTCCTCTAATGCTTTTAATTTATCTTTAATTTTTTTTATTTTTTTCTCACAACTTTCATTTTTATCTACTACGGCAACTAAAAAGTCCTTTTTAAAAACCTGCTTATATTCTTTTAGCCATTGTTGAAACTTATTATAATTAATTTCATCTAAATTACTTAATATATGCTGATATGTTAAAGCAATATCAAAATTTTGTTTTGATTTTTGCAAATCTTTCATATAAAAATAGATTATTCCGAGATAATAATACCCATCAGGAAATCCTCTTCTATTATTGTTTACCAATTCAAATATTTCAATTGCTTTTGTAAATTCTTTTGATTTTATATATTCAATACCTTGTCTGATTAAATCCATAACTAAACCTTTGCTAACTTTCCAATAACCGTGTTTAACGTATTTATTAGATTATTAAGTATTAATTTTCTATTTACTTTCATTTTTTGTATATCTTTCTCAATCAATTTCTTTAAAGATATATAAAAATCTATTTCATCTGTTAAAAAAAACCAATTATTTACATTCTTATATCCATTAGAAATCAAATAATTATCATTAAATCTATCATTTAAAACTTGAGCAAATAAGCTTATACTTCTTATTGGGCAGTTTTTTAAAATATCAAAAAACTCTTCTATTTTCTTACTATCTAATCCAATAAAAAAAGGCTTTTGTCTATAAGTTTCTAATAAAATTTTAACAATTGTATCCATATCACTATTTTTTATAGCTTTTAAAAATTTGTCAAAATCTTCCTCTTTATTTTTTGCTAAATACTCTAAATGTTTTTCATTTTTAGCTTTTTTTAATTTTTCTGCTATGCTCTTAAATGGTTCTTCATTTTCTGTAAAATGTCTAAAATTTGTGCTAAAAGGAATATTTTCTCTAAATTCTTTTTCTCTCCAACTATCTATATCTTTAAATTTATTAATACAATTTAATGCAATCTTTTCAATTTCAGATTTTTCTAATGTAATAATTTCTTCCTCACTAAAAAATAAAAGAGCATTTACAACATTTAAAAATATCCAATCTTCTTTAAACTCACAATTTGTAAAGTCTTTAATAACTTTTTCTAAACATTTTTCAAACTCATCTTCATTATATTCTATATAATTTCCAATAATATACCAACAAGGTGGCTTAGGTTGTGGCTTAAAAACTTCTATATTAAACAATAATCCATTTATATCATCTATTTCATTATACAATATTCTTTTCCATAAAACACCACTCAAAAAAATATTTGCTAAATTATATTTTTTTAAAAATTTTTCTCTTTTGCTTTTTTCTTTGTTTTTCTTTTCTATAAATTCAAAAAAAATATTTTCAACTTTTTCTAATCCAGCTATATCTAAAAACAAACCATCTTTTATTTTTACTTCAAAAAAGATACTTACAAATACTTTAAAAAACTCTTTAAAATGTTCATTTTTTTTAATTTTTTTATCTATTTTTTCATACCAATAGCACCATTCAGCTAAAATTTGCTTTAATGCTCTTAAATTATTAGATTTGCTATTTCTAAAAACTTCTTTTAAAATGATAGAATTTTTTTTAATAAATTCTTTGCACTTATCACTATATTCATCTATCAACTCATCCAAAATAGTATCAATCTCTAAAACACTCAATTTAAAAGTTTTAGCAACAATCTTTTCTTTAAAATAACTATATTCATTAAATTTTTCACTCAATACATTTTCATCAGCTATTAATATTACTTTCGCTCTATTTTGTTCAACAAGTTCATTTATAAAACCCAATACTTCGACAATATTTTCATTAAAGACTATCCTTTCTAAATCATCAAAAATATACAAAATAGTATCATATCTATTTTTATCGTTCTTAGAAAAATCAATAAACTTTAAAAAATTCCTAAATGTTTTATTTTCATCTATTTCAACTTTTAAATATTTCTCTATCTCTTCTCCAAAAGATTTATTTATTTTCTCATCTAAATCAACTTTTAATTTTGCATTAACTGCACCTTTTAATACATCTTTAATCAATTTTACTTTATTATCAGATAAAAAAGGATGAAAAGCTTCATATATCTTTTCACGAATATCTTTAGTAGAATTAACTCCAAATAATGAGATATATATTACCTTTACATTATTATCCACTTCTTTAATAAGGTTTTTTATAAAGTAAGTTTTTCCACTTCCCCAATTACTAGTGATTAATATAGCCTCGTTTAAATTAATTTCATTTTTTATATATGATTTTAAATAGTTTTTTATATTTTTCATTTATGAACATTTACACAACATAGTTTTAAAAGAAGCAATAAAAGTTATAATCAATAACAAAAATACAATTAAATAAATAAATCTCGATGTTTTATTTAATTCAAATTTTAAATATAACCCTTCTTTACCTTTATAATGATATACAACTAAATCATCCATTAACCCATTATTTAAATAATGTTTTCTCCATATATCAGAAGCACTTATTTTTTTATCATATCCATAATCTTCAATTAAATCTTCTTTTTCAGTAGCAATTACAAAAACATTACTTCTATAAATTTTTGTTTTATAATGTTTCATTACATTTACAATATCACTATAAAGTCTATCTTCTTTATTTATAGTAAAATCAATAATCTCATTTTTCTTAAAAAAACCGTCAATAAAAGGAATATTTTTTTCTTCTGCTTTATAAAAGGCATTCATTTTATTTACTCTAAATCTATAATAATATGCTTTACATTCATTCGATGAATGAATCACTTTAATCTTTATAATACTATAAAAATTATTCCTTTCAATATTTATATCTTTTAAATCTCTTATACAGAACTCTTTGTTTAATACATTCTTTTGATACTTAATTTTTACATATTTTCTAATAGTTATATCAATTTCTTCATTAAACATTGCTCTTATAAGAGGCAAGTTATTGCTTAATTTTATTGGAATAAGCTCGTTATCATTAATTAAAAAAGGCAGATATAAATTAACATAATACTCGTTTATTTTACTACTAATATTCTCTGGCACTTCAACTTTTACCCCAAACTCAATAAATTTACTATCAGATATAATTGATAAATTCACATCTAATTCAACCTTTAAATTTCTATCATACCAAATAGCAATTGTATTTTTATTATTTATTGATTCACTATGCATTTTCAACCCTTAATTTATCCAAAAACAAGATACTATCATCTATTTCAACTTCCACAACTTTTTTTATTTCATTTTTATCAATCTCACCTTCATATTTAATATACATTACTTTATTTTTAAAATTTGCGTAAAAATTTTTTTTATATTTATCACTAAGCATATATCTGTATATATAAAAAGGAAATTTATTCTCTTCTATTAATTTTTTTTCATCATCAAAAAATTCAAAGTCTAATCTAATATTATTTGACTTTTCAAAATCACATACATTTAATACTTCACTAATATCTTTTTTTAGCATTACTAATTTATTTTTCAAATTATTACATCCTCTTTCATAACCACCAAAAAATCTTATTATAGAATTAAACACAAAATAAATACCATACTCTCCAAACTTTTCTTCAACTTTACCTTTTAAAATAGTTATCAAAATTTTATTTATTGTTCTATTAACAAATTCATCGTTATCTATTAGAAGTCTATCTACCAATATATCATACATAAAATCTATCATTGCAGCATAAATATCAGGCTTTTTATTAGTAAAATTTTTAGCTAATACCATACCAATAAAATAGTATTTTTTCAAATTTGTAGCTTCTTGCATTGTTACATCATAAAAATTTTTATATTTCTCAATCTCATTGTTAGTTTTTTTTATTATATCATTTTTGCTTTTTTCATCTAATTTTAAATCTAATTCTTTTATATATCTCTCTAAAATCTCTACCATAAAAAAACTCCTTATAAAACAGGGGCAAAGCCCCTATTTATAAAGAGTCTTTAATTTTTCATAGATGGGCTTTATTCTTTTTCTACGAAATTTAGGATAATCACTATCCTCTGAATCGCTGTTATATAGATAATAAGATAAATAAGAAAGAGCAGAGCTCTTTCTTATTTTTGTAAAGAATACAAATCCTTTCATTAGAATACAAAGTTAGAAGTAGTAAGCCCATCTAATCCATCTGTAATATCAGTCGTAACTGTTCCTGCAAGTAATACTTCACTTGAAACTACCGCAGCTGTGTCATCATTATTGATTTCATAGATGTAATGAGTAGTATCATCATCTGCCCCACCTACGATTAAATAAACATGAGCACTTGTAGCTACATCAACCGCATCCATTACTCCACCATCTGTTAATGCACTTACTAAATCACCTACTGAATCAACATCTGCTTTGTTAGTAACTTCTGCAATGTATACTTTGTTTTTTGCTACTCCTATAGAAGTTCCTGATGCTTGTAAATCTGATGCTGAAGCTAATGTAATTGTTCCTCCAGCAGTTGTAGAGTTTGCAATTGCACCACCAGTTAATGAACTTGAGAAATCATATTTATCACCAGTTTGGAATGTTGAAATTGTATCACTTCCGTTTGTAAAATTTCCACTACCATCTAATCCACTAAATACTACTTTATCATCTCCTGCACCAAGAGTGATTATGTCATCTCCAGCACCACCATCAATAGTCATACCAGTTGCGTTAGCTACAATGTAATCTGCTTTTGCAGTCCCAACGAAATTTGTAACACCTTCTGTATCAATTGTCCATGATTTTTCTACTACTCTTTGGTCTGTATTTGAAGCATTCTCATCATCACCAGTAGCATCATATAATTTAACAACACCACTTTCTACTTTTACATCATCTTCTTTTGAAGAACCATCTGTACCTTCTACTGTAATTGAATCACTTGAAAAGTTTGCAACTACACCATTATCTGTTCCTAAATTTGTTCCATCAGGTGCATATTGTAAATCAAGTCCGTTTACATTAAGTGTATTTGTTCCTTTTCCAAGATCAATTGTTGCTGTTTTAAAGTTTGCAAAGTTTCCTGGGTCTGCAAAACATACTGTATCATTTCCATCACCACCATTGATTTTTAATTTGTTTACTATTCCATGAACTTTTAAAATATTTATTTTATTTGTTGCTGCATCTCCAAGGTTTAGTGTTGATGTTTTTTCATCATCAATTGTTGAATCGTTATAAACATCAAACGCACCGCCACCTGTATTTGTAGCTGTTAGGTTTACGATACCTTTTGTATCGTTTGTATAATCTGTATCTCCATCTCCAGCTTTTACAATTAATGAAGCTGTAGCTTTACCTGCAACTGTTAGGTCAATGTTTCCTTTAGTATTTGCAATTGTTGCAGCATCGTCTCCTGCAGTTTTACCATATCCATCACCATCATCATCTTGATTATCACCAATATTAGTTTTTGCAGTAAGATTTACTTCTATTCCATCTTTATCTTCTGCTTTCAATAATATATTTGTATCATCATCATTATGCTGATCACTAACTAAAATACTTCCTTTTTCGGCTTTTACTGTAAATGAAGAAACTTTATCCGCATATACTGCAGCTTCATCATCTTTACCAATATGTGTAAATGTTACATTACCATTCTCTGCTGTTATTGTAGCAGTCAAATCATCAGGTGTAGTTGTTTCTGCTGATTTATTATCACCAACTTGCTCTAAACTTACAGATTTTCCTGTCAACTCTATTGTTTTAAGTTTATCTACATTTGCTAATTTACCAATTGAAAGTGCATCTTTTGCTGTTGCTTTTAGAGTTGTTAATTTATCTTCGTCTGTAATATCTCCTGTTGTTACAGCTTTATCACCGTTAATTGTTAATGTCGTTAACCCTGCTGCTGTTCCGCTATTTTTTATTGCGTCAACTTTAAAATTATCTGCTGCTTTAATAGTTAATGTTTCAACTTTGTCATTTAATATAAGTTCTCCATCTGGAGTTGTTGTTCCATCATCTGTTGAGTCCAAATTAACAGCTTTAGCAAAATCTAGTGTTAAGTTTTTAACATTTTCAATTGTCATATCATCTGTATTAGCTCCTGCAGTTACAGTAGTATTTACTTTAATAGTAGCTTTATCTTCTACATTTTTGTATGTAACTTTTAATATTTCTACATCATTTGTAGTGTTTTTCTTAGCATTTACTTCTACTGTTGATCCTGCTGTTAGGTTTGTAATAGTTAGATTAGAGTCATCATCTTCTGCTACAAGATTTACTTTCAAGGCACTATCAGCACTGTTAATATCTACAGTAGCACTTTTTACTGTTAAGTTTTCTACTCCTCTTGCTACAAGAGTTGAATCTCCTGTTAGAGTTAAAGTATCATTACCTGCACCTAAATCTACTAAATCATTTGCATCTACATCATCAATAGCTACTGTATCATCCCCATCTTCAGCAAAAATGTATGTATATCCTTTGTCTGTTGTAACATTTAAACTATCGTTTCCTGCACCTAATTTAATAGTATTTGATTTTTTAGCATCAGCCTGATCAATAAATCCGATTTGATCATTCCCACTTCCAAGTAGAACTGATGTTCCGTCGTCATCTCCTTCAATATTATTTTGTGCTAATCCATCATTATCATTATCTTTTCCTGTATAAACTACCCCACTGAAGTTAGAAGCATTGAATGTTTTAACATCTAAATCATGTGCAAAATTTACACTTCCATCTCCTTTTAGTATAATAGTATCAATTCCTGGAACTGTTAGTGTCTTTGTCGAGCTATCACCTTTATTTGTGATTGTAAAGCTTTCAAATCCGCTATCTACATCTAATTCTACATCTTTAGCATTGTTTAAGCTTACATTAAGTTTATCACTATTTCCTGTTAATGTCCCTGCTTTATAGTCAGCTTCTATATCATTTTTATTTGAACCTTCAAATCCAAATCCAACTGTTGTTTCTGTTACATTCTTTAAGTTAACTTTTCCTGTAGAATTTTTAGTTGTAAATTGTTTTACACCTGTGATATTTGTCATATCTATTGTTCTATCACCATATCCTGTGAAATTAATGTTTTCTACATTTTTAATAGTTGTCGCATCTGTAATATCAGCATTCATTGATAGTTCTAATGTATCAACTCCACCTTTTCCATCGATTGTAGTCCCATCTTTGAAGTCTAATAAATCTGCTTTGAATGTATCTGCCCCTTCATTTCCTTCATAACTTGTTTTATCTGATGTAATCTCTACATTTAATGGAGCATATTTATTTGCTATTTCTTCTGCTTTTGCAATATCATCTTTTGTTTTTACTTGTGCTACTGCATCTTTGAATACTTTTAAGTCTGCATCATCTACTTTTCCATCACCATTTACATCATCTGATTTGATTTTTTCTGCTACTTTTACCCCTGCCTCTGCTTTTGCATCTAATACTGCAAAATCATCTGGATGTTCTGCTTTTGCTGCATTATATACTGCTGCTACGAATGTCCCTGGTTTTACAGGTGATTCTGGGTTTTGTAACTCTTTTAACCAATAATCATGCCCTTTTTGGTCTGGCTCTCTTCCTAAAATATTGTTATATACATCATTAATTAATGTCTCATAATCATCTGCATCTGCGATTTGCCCATTTTCTACTGCTGCATTAAACATAGCTGTAGCCATATTTTCTGTCGTTGTATTTGCAGCATTTTTATACCAATACTCTAATCCATTACCATCTGGTGCTCTTCCTAATAACGCTACATATAGCGCTGAAATCTGTGATTTTGTTAACATTTCTGTCTCCTTTTGGTTTGTTTTAATTTTTTATCGTATGAAATAATACCATATTTTTGTAAAGAGTTTGTTAATTTTTTGGTAATTTTGATAATGAAATATAAATATTTAACCCAAATTGCTATTTAAAATAGGTAAAACATTATTTTCATTCGAGACGAGTTTTCCTTTTTTAATGCTAAAAACTCCTTAAAAATCGCAAACTCCTACGGAGCCTTACCAGGTTTAGTGCAATTTTTTAGCAGTCGTTTTTGCCTAAAAGAAAAAAGTCTCTCATTTAAATAATTTCCTTTTACCTATTTTATGGATTTTGTTATAATTATAAACTAGCAATTTAAATTAAATTAAGGAATAAAATGGTAGATATATTACATTTAAAACAATTAAAAGATAATAGTATAGATAATATAGAGATAAAATATGAATTAGAAAAATTTACATATGAAGAGATAGAAGAGATTATAAAGGAGCTATATAGAATAACTATAAATAAAATAAAAATCACTGCTTATAATACAGAAAGTTTAAATATTATTAAAAATTTTAGTAAAAATAGAAATAAAACATTTATAGATATGGAGTTTTTGGATGAATTGATGACAAATGTAGGGTTTGAGACATACATTATAAGAGAAGAAAATAAAGATATAAAAGAATTTGGCAGTTTTAAAGAGATATTTTATATTAGTGAAAGTTATAGTATATTTGGATTTAAAAAAGGGGTGGATATTAATTTTGATTTAAATAGTGGAGTGTCTGTGAATGATGTAATCAGTAGAATATCTAACAAAGAATATTTTATAGATAATAGTATAGAAAATATATATGGTGATTTGAATTATTTACAAAATGAAAATAGTGCTTTAAAAAAAGAAATTAAAAAATTAAAACAAGAAAATATTGAAAATAAAAATATAACTAAAGATATATATAAAACTATAGATGAACTAAAAAAAGAGATAAAAGAGACTTTAGATGAAAATCAAAGAGTTTGGAAAATGTATAAAGATATAGAAAATAGTAAATCTTGGAGATATACGAAATTTTTGAGAGTTTTTAAAAATTATATAAAAAAGTATTTAAAATAAACAAAATTACTAGTTAAAAAGAAAACATTATTCTCATTCGAGACGAGTTTTTTTACCTGTTTTATGGGTTTAGGTATAATTACAAAATAGAGATACAAATTAAAGGAGAATAGATTTTATATGAAAATTTTAATTGATATGCAAGGGACTCAAACTGAAAGTAGCAAAGATAGAGGAATAGGAAGATATACGAGAGATTTTATAAAGGCTTTTTTGAAAATAGCAAAAGGGGATATTTATTTATTATTTAATGCTACTTTAAGTAAAAAATATATAGATGAATTTAAAGATTATAATATAATAGAATTTTTTGTAAAAAATAATAATGATAAAGATTTAATAAGGGAAAAATTTATAGCAGATATTAATCCTGATGTAGTGTTGGTTACATCTTTATTTGAGAGTGTAGGAGAGAGTGCTGCTGTATCTATCAAAAAATTTTATGATATTCCTACGGCTGTAATATTTTATGATTTAATCCCTTTTATACATAAACACCATTTTTTCAAAGATAAAGAGTTTAAAAAGTGGTATTTAGATAGACTCTCTTCATTAAAAAAAGCTGATTTGTTGCTTAGTATTTCTGAATATGCTAAAAAAGAAGCTTTAGAATACTTAGGAGATAAAAATATAGTAACAATATCTTCGAATGTAGAGATAAAAAATGAATTTAGTCCATTAGATAGGTTTAATATAAAAAAAGAATATTTTTTGCATGTTAGTGCTTGTGATAAAAGAAAAAATTTTGAAGGGTTAATAGAAGCTTTTGGAGTGTTAGATGAAGAGATAAAAAGTAAATATCAGCTTGTATTGGTGTGTAATGCATCAAATGCAAAAAAACAAAAATTGCTAAATATCGCAAAAAAATATAATATTGATGATTTGATAATAACTGGTTATGTAGAAGATAAAGAATTGTATAGTTTGTATAAAAATGCTAAATTGTTTATATTTCCATCTTTTCATGAAGGGTTTGGACTTCCTATTTTAGAAGCTATGAAATTTGGTGTAGTGGCGATTGGCTCAAATATTAGTAGTATTCCAGAAGTTATAGGAAATAAAGAAGCTTTATTTAACCCATACGATAAATATGATATAGCAAAATGTATAAAAAATGCCCTTAAAAAATATGATAAATTTCAAAAAATTGCTGCTCAACAAATAAAAAAATTTAGTTGGGAAAAAAGTGCTAAAATTGCTTTTGATGCTATACAAAAAATTGCTAAAAAAAATCAAGAATTTGGGATTTTTGAAAATAGCAAAAAACTATTAGAAATGGTGGATAAAGAAAATTTAGAAGTTATTGAAAAAAATGAAAAAATAGCATTAAAAATTTTACAATTAAATAAAATACAAATAGAAGGTCCATTTGATAGTAGTTATAGTTTGGCTTTGTTAAATAGAGAAACTGCAAGGGCTTTAGAAAAAATAGGAGTAGATGTCGCTTTACATTCGACAGAGGGGTATGGGGATTTTGAACCTAATAGAGATTTTTTAGATAAAAATCCTGATATAAAAAATATGTATCTAAAAAAAATAACCCCTAATATAACATCAAGAAACTTATACCCACCAAGAGTTGATGGTATGGATAGCAAAATAAATATGTTTCATCATTATGCTTGGGAAGAGAGTGGATTTGTAGATGAATGGGTAGAAAACTTTAATAAACATTTAACAGGAATATCTACTTTATCTCATCATGTAACAAAAATTTTGATTGATAATGGATTGTCTATTCCTGTATTTAGATCTGGTTGTGGGGTAGAGCATTGGGATAATATTAAAAGTAAAACATATCATTTAGAAACTGAAAAAAATTTCAAATTTTTGCATGTTTCATCGTGTTTTCCAAGAAAAGGGGTTGATGTGCTTTTAAAAGCTTATCAAAAAGCTTTTAGAAAATATAATGATGTGGTGCTAATAATCAAAACTTTTGAAAATCCTCATAATAATATAGAAAGTTTGATAAATGAAATGAAGCAAAATGATGAAGATTTAGCTGAAATTATAGTGATAAATCAAGATTTAGAAGATAGTAAGTTAAAGTCTATCTATGAACAATGTGATGTATTGGTAGCTCCTAGTAGAGCAGAAGGGTTTGGACTACCTATTGCTGAAGCTATGCTTAGTGGGCTTGGTGTGATTACTACAAAATGGGGTGGGCAGTTGGATTTTTGTAATGATAAAAATAGCTGGTTATTGGATTTTAGATTTGAAAAAGCAAAAACTCATTTTGATATTTTTAATTCTTTATGGGCTGAGCCTGATGAAAAACATTTAGTGGAATTGTTGCAATTAGCATATAATACCCCTAAACAAAAAATTAGACAAAAAAGTGAATATGCTAAAAAAACTCTTGAAAATTTTACTTGGGTAAATGCTGCTAAAAATATGATAGATAGTGCAAAAAAATTTAAATCATTCAAAAAAAATCAAAAAATTGGATGGGTGAGTACTTGGGAGATGAGATGTGGAATAGCTACTTACTCAAAACATTTATTAAGCTATTTTGAAAATCAAGTAACTATATTTTCTACAAAAAGAAGTGGTAGTGGTATAAAATGTTGGGAAACATCTGATGTTGATACAAATTTAGATGAATTGTTTTTAAATGTTGTAAATGAAAATATAGAAGTTTTAGTGATTCAATTTAATTATTCATTTTTTGGTTTTGAAGAATTTAATCAATTTTTAGATAAATTGGACAAAAAAGGGATTAAAATAGTTATCACTTTGCATTCTACATTTGATGATATTGGTGCAAATAAAAAATTAGAATATATTACTAATCTTAAAAAATGTAAAAGAATTTTAGTCCATTCTATAAAGGATATGAATAGATTAAAAAATATAGGACTTGTAACAAACACTACTTTATTTCCTCATGGTGTATTGGAATATGATACAAAAATATCTGATAAAAATGTAATCGCTACTTATGGATTTGCTTTGCCTCATAAAGGGTTATTAGAAGTTATAGAAGCTTGTGAAATGTTGGATAATATAACACTAAAAATGGTAAATGCTCAACATCCTGCTGATGTGTCTGAAAAAATAGTATCTCAAATTAAAGAAAAAATTAAAAATAAAAATATTGAGTTTATTAGTGATTTTTTAAGTGATGAGGAGTGTTTTAGAGAATTAGCTGATGCTAAATTAGTAATTTTTCCTTATCAAAAAAATGGTGAATCAGCAAGTGGGGCTGTAAGGTATGCTTTGGCTTTAAATAAACAAATAGCTATTAGTGAATCTTCGATTTTTGATGATATTAGAGAGTTAGGTTGGCATATAGATACAAATCCAAAACAAATGGCAAAAGATATTAAAAATATTTTAGATAAAATTGATAATAATTCACAAGAATATTTAGAAAAAAAAGAAAAAATAACTAAATGGAGAGAATATCATAAATACTCTCATTTAGCTAAAAAGCTAGAAAATATAATTGAAATGGTTTAAAAGCTATAACCTTTTTGGTTTCTTTTTATATCTGCTTTTACCATTAAAGATACTATCTCTTTTAAAGAGGTAGTAGGCTGCCAATTTAATTTATTTTTTGCTTTTGTGTAATCTCCTATCAATACATCTACTTCTGCGGGTCTGAAAAACTCAGGATTTACTTTTACTAAAACTTTGTTTGTATTTGTATCTATCCCCTTTTCATCTATCCCCTTGCCTGTAAATTTAAGTCTAATTCCTATCTCTTCAAATGCTAATTTGACAAAATCTCTTACTGAATGTGTCGTATTTGTAGCTAAGATATAAGTATCTGGTGTTGTATTTTGCATCATAAGATACATCCCTTTTACATATTCTTTTGCATATCCCCAATCCCTTTTTGCATCTAAATTACCAAGTTCTAAACAGTCTAATTTATTTAATTTGATTTTTGCTACACTATCTGTGATTTTTCTGGTTACAAATTCTTTACCTCTCAAAGGAGATTCGTGATTAAAAAGAATACCACTACATGCAAAAATATTATAACTTTCTTTGTAGTTTATAGTCATCCAATGTGCGAATAATTTAGATACTCCATATGGACTTCTTGGATAAAAAGGTGTGGTCTCTTTTTGGGGTGTTTGGGCTACTTTTCCAAACATTTCAGATGTAGATGCTTGGTAAAATTTTATATTTTTATCAACTATTCTAATAGCTTCTAATATATTTAATGTTCCTAGCGCTGTGATTTGAGCTGTGGTGATTGGCTCTTTGAAACTAACTCCTACGAAACTTTGAGCTGCTAAATTATAAACCTCATCTGGTCTTATTTTTTTTATCAGTCTAATATTCAAAGAAATATCTGTAAGGTCATATTCTACTAACTCTAAATTTGGATTATTATAAATACCTAATTCCTCTAATCTCCAAAAATTTTGGGAACTACTTCTTCTATAAGCTCCATAGACTTTATACCCTTTTTCTAGCATTAATTGTGCTAAATAGGCTCCATCTTGCCCTGTAATACCTGTAATAAAAACTTTTTTCATTTATATCCTTTGAAACTTAATAACTTATCATATTCTTTTAATGTATTATTTATATCAAATCGTAAGACATTTTTTTGTCCTCTTTTTTGTAAATCTGTCCTTACTTCATCATTTAATAAAAGATATTCTAATTTATTTGTCATATCATTTATATCATATGGGTCAATATACAAAGCTGAATCTTGACAAATTTCGTATAATGATGAATTTTTTGAAGTAATAACTGCTGTATTTCTCGCCATCGCTTCTATAACCGGATATCCAAATCCCTCATATAATGATGGGAAAAAAAATATTTTTGCTTTTTTATATAAAATATCCAATTTTTCATCTTCTACATATCCAAGTGAAATAATATCATCTCTTGTGTAATTTTCATCTACTCCAACTAAATATAATTTATATTCTTTGAATTTTTGATTTTGTTTTAGGTTTATAAAAGACTTTATCAATCTATCAATATTTTTTGTAGGGCTATTTCTGCCTACATACAAAATATAATTTTCTTTTTTGTAATTATGGTGTGGTGGAATTTGTATTCCATTATAAATAACTTTTACATTTTCAATATTATAATATTTTTTAAGAAGAGTTTTTGTGTGATGTGAAACTGTAACAATTTGCTTTGTTTTGTGTTTTAATACAAATGGCAATATATACTTAAAAAATAAATACTGCTTTTTATGATATTTAGGAAATAAAAGGGGTATTAGGTCATGGACGATAATAATTTGATTTTTATTAAAAAAACTAACTTCTAATTGTGATAAATTAAGTATATCTCCTTTTAGTGTGTTTGTAAATAATAACCTTTTTAAATGTCCTATAAATCCATAATCGGGTGAAATTGATGATGAAATAACTGTTAGTTTTTGTTGGTCTGATTTTGAAAAATGTTTAATTGCATTTTTATTTATAATCACTTCATATTTATTTAAAAAATGTTTAGCTATAACTAAAGAAAACCTCCCTATTCCATCTATTTTTGAACCAATATGTGTAGCATTTATAATCATAATACACTTTCATAAACTTCTAAAACTTTTTTTGAATAATCATTTGTATTAAAAAATTCTACTCTTTTTAATCCTTCTTGGATAAGTCTATCTCTTTCATTTTGAGATAAATTAAGTAGTTTTTCCATAGCTGTCTGTATGCTAATAATACTATAAGCATCACAATATATAGCAGCATCCCCACATACTTCCGGTAATGATGAGATATTTGAAGTAATTACAGGACATTTACAAGCCATCGCTTCTAATGGAGGAAGTCCAAAACCTTCATATAATGACGGAAATACAAATCCAAATGCATTTTGATATAAAGCTATTAAATCTTCTCTTGTTACATAATCTAATAAAACTATTTTGTTTTGTTTTATCGCTTTTTGAGTGCCTTTTAGTAATTCTTCCCATAGCCAAGCTTTTTTTCCAACTATTACTAATTTTTTAGGAGTGTCTAAATTTAGATATGCTTGTATCACTCTACCTATATTTTTTTTGGGTTCTATATTTCCTACAAATAAAAAATAATCATTTTTAGCAAGTTCAAACTTTTTAGTATTAAAACTATATTCCATCAAATCTTTTGGTAAAAAATATGGTTGATAACAATTAATCACATTTTCCTCTTTTATATCAAAATTATTTAAAATATCATTTTTTGCTGACTCACTAATAGTAATAATTTTGTCACTTGTTTTTATTGCGTGTTTTATTTTATTGTAAAATATTTTTTTGTTATCTAATGTTGTATAAGGAAGTTTTAGGGGGATTAAATCATGAATAGTAGTAATTTTTTTTGCTCTTTTTACATTTATATTTAACATATAAGTAGCATGAAAAATATCTACATTATTTGTATTTTCTATATTTAAACCTAAATTAAATTTAGCATAAATCTCATTTAATGTAAAAATATTGTTTATATTTATTATTGTTTTGTTGTTTAGATATAAATGCTCTTTTTCATAAATAGAATCATTATCTAATTTTATTTTCATTGCATTTGGAGATTTTATCGCTCTTTTTAATAATTTTAAATAAGCTATATATTTATTATAATCAACATTCCCCTTAAAATACTTTTCTATAAACTCTACTTTTTGGATGTTTTTAATATCTTTTAAAGGATAATCAAATAATAAAGATACATCTACTTTCTCTTCTATAGCTTTTATTAAAGATATTGTGTAATACTTTATCCCACTTCCTTTTGTTAATCTTAAATTAAATCCATCTATTAATACTCTACAAGTTTTCATAAATTTTAATTCCTTTTTCTACATCACCTTGATATAAAATTTTGTGCTGGTTTATTACTATAATTTTATCACATAATTCTCTTACTATATTTATATCATGACTTACAAAAATAATAGTTTTTCCTTTTTGCTTGAATTCATATATTTTATTTTTACTTTTTTCTTGGAATTTTGCATCTCCTACTGATAAAACTTCATCAATTAGTAATATATCTGGATTAGAATGGACTGCTACTGAAAATCCAAGTCTTGACATCATTCCTGATGAATATATTCTAATTGGTTGGTCTATAAAATCTTGTAATTCAGAAAATTCTATAATAGAATCTAATTTTTTTAAAATCTCTTTTTTTGTCATTCCAAGTAAAATACCATTTAAAATAATATTTTCTCTTCCACTTAAATCTGGGTGAAATCCCGCACCTAATTCTAAAAGTGGTGCTATTTTTCCTTTGATAGTTACTTTTCCTTTTGTAGGAGATAATACATTTGCTATAAGTCCTAATGTTGTGCTTTTACCTGCCCCATTTTTACCAACAATACCTACGACATCTTTATCTTTTATTTCAAATGAAATATTATCTAATGCTAAAAATTTATTATCTTTGATAGTTTTTATATGATTAAAAAAATGTAAAATAAAATTTTTTATACCCCCTGTGTTTAATAAAGTATAATATTTAGTTACATTTTCAAATTTTACTCTTATCATACTAACTCCGCAAATTTATACTTTAATTTATTATAAATAGATTGAGAAAATATTAAAAATATCATACTATACACAATAGATATAATAAAATAATTTATTTCCAATTTATTGTGTAAAAATAAATTTTGCCATGTCAATACTAATGGTGCAAAAGGGTCAAAATATAGTAATATTTTATATTTTTCAGGCACCATAGTAATCGGATAAATAATAGGAGTAAGATAAAATAAAAATGTTAATAATAATCCTATAATCCTCTCCATATCTCTAAAAAATAGATTAATTGTCGCTATTAGTAATGTTAAAGAATAGATAAATATACCTGAAATAATGAGTAATATAGGGACTAAATATAACCAATTTAAACTTGGGTAAAATCCATAATAAAACATAAAACCTAAAATCACAGGTATAGAAATAATAAAATTAAATCCTTCACTTAATACCAATGATATAGCTAAAAAATATCTTGGAAAATTGACTTTTTTTATAAGTGAAGCATTTGATATATAAAGGTTTGAGCCTATCATAATTGAATTGTTAATCCATTGCCATATAAATAACCCACTAATTAAAAATAGTGTATAGTTTGGCATCTGTATTTTAGTAACAATTTTAAATACAAAATAAAAAATCAATGCTAAAAATAAAGGGTTTGCTAATGACCATAAATATCCTAAATAACTATTTTTATATCTTATTTTTATATCTTTTTTAGTAAGTTCAATGAGTAAATCTTTATAATATTCTAACAAAACTATCCTTTATTAATATAAATGTAATTATACAATAATTTTTGTTATAATTGTAATTTAAATTGCTATTTAAAATAGGCAAAACATTATTTTCATTCGAGACGAGTTTCCCTTTTTTAACGGTAAAAACTCCTTAAAAATCGCAAACTCCTACGGAGCCCTAACGGGTTAAGTGCGATTTTTTAGCAGTCGTTTTTGCCTAAAAGGAAAAAGTCTCTCTTTCAAATAATTTCCTTTTGCCTATTTTTTATAAGTTTTGAGTTAATTATATTAAAAAGGATAGTTTTGAATATAGCTATTATAAGCGATTGGCTTACCACTTATGCTGGTGCTGAGAGGTGTATAGAAAGTTTTAATAAATTATATAAAGCTGATAACTATTCTTTAGTAGAATTTTTGTCTAATGAAGATAAACAAACTATTCTAAATAATAATCCAATAAAAACAACATTTATTCAAAATTTGCCTTTTTCAAAAAAACTATTTAGAAATTATTTGCCTTTGTTTCCTTATGCAATAGAAAATATAAATGTTACTAAATATGATGTAATATTATCATCATCTCATGCTGTGGCAAAAAATGTATTAACTCACTCAAATCAAATACATATATGCTATTGTCATACTCCTATTCGGTATGGTTGGGATATGTATTTTGATTATATTGGCGAACTAAAAGGGATTAAAAAAATATTTTTTATGTATGTGATGCATAAAATTAGAATGTGGGATTATGCCTCATCAAACAGAGTAGATTATTTTATAGCAAATTCAAAATTTATCCAAAAAAGAATCAAAAAAATTTATAATAAAAACTCTACTGTCATATATCCTCCTATAGATACTGATAAATTTGAATTTTGTGATAAAAAAGAAGAGTATTATATCACTATGTCAAGACTCGTGCCATATAAAAGAGTTGATTTGATTATTAAAGCATTTAATAAAAATAAAAAAAATTTAATTGTAATTGGAGATGGTGATGAATTTGAAAAATTAAAATCTATCGCTCATTCTAATATACAAATGTTAGGGTTTGTAGAAGATAAAAAAGCTATTGAATTTATACAAAAAGCAAAAGGGTTTGTGTTTGCTGCATTGGAAGATTTCGGAATTACACCCCTAGAAGCTCAAGCATGTGGCACTCCTGTAATAGCTTTAAATAAAGGTGGCACTGCTGAGAGTGTAATAGATGGTATTACTGGTATTCATTTTGAAAATCAAACGATTGAAAGTATAAATGATGCTATAAATAAATTTGAAAATACAAATTTTGATTATTATAAAATAAGAAAACATTCTTTACAATTTGATAGAAAAGTGTTTGAAAAAAAAATATATAATTATATAAAGGAAGTATATGAAAGAGGTATTTAATATTTTATTTTATCTATTTCTATTTATAATTACATTACCTATATTAGTAAGCATATACCTATATATAAAATTTAAAGAAAATACAAATCCTATATTTACACAATTAAGAGTAGGACAAAATGGGAAATTGTTTAGATTATATAAATTTAAAACAATGGTAGATGATAATGAAAATATTTTAAAAGAATATCTTAATAACAATAAAGAAGCAAAAAAAGAATGGGAAAAATATAAAAAACTAAAAAATGATCCAAGAATTACTAAAATAGGTAAGTTTTTGAGAAAAACTTCGCTTGATGAGTTGCCTCAAATTATAAATATTCTTAAAAGAGATATGAATTTAATCGGACCAAGACCTTATTTGTTAGAAGAAATTGAAAATACTGAGTTTTATAATCTATATATCACTATAAAACCGGGACTTAGCGGACTTTGGCAAGTGAGTGGAAGAAATGAAGTGTCTTTTCAAAATAGAATAAAATTAGATACATTTTATATAAAAAATCACTCTTTATATATGGATATTTATATATTTTTAAAAACTATCAAAATAGTTTTGCAAAAAACAGGATATTAAAAATCATATCCAAGCATAGTAATTATAGATAATGTAGATTGCTTATTTAGATTTTTTGATACATCTAAATATGTATAAAAATGATTTGTAATAGAATATTGTATAAATAAACCTCCATAAGCAAACCATTTATTTTCATCATATTGTGAGTTTTCAGTATAGATATATGGTGATATATAAAAATCTTTTATAGATTTACCTATCTCTATCGTAGTCGTATTTTTTGGATTTGTGTTATCATCTGTATAAAATTTACATTTTTGTGAAACAGTAAAATATGTGTTTTTGTAAATATAATTATAAGCTACTTTTAAAGCAAAATCTTCTTTTTTATTGTAATAAGTAGTTAAATAATCGCTAATACTAAACCTTAAATAAGAATTAGTCAAATTATATTTATATGCAAGAGAAATTATAGAGTCATTTGTATGAAATACTCGATTATTAGGAGATGATATAGAATATGTATATGAGATAGATATATTTTTATATTTAGCTGAAATATTATTTAGTATAGTATAAAATTTAGTATCTTCTATTTTATCTACTTCATATCCCACAGATATACCAAACTTAACACGAGGTACTAATTGAGATTTAGCACAACCATACTTATCTACAATTTCTAAAAAAGGTGTATTTAAACATTTATCTTGAGAATCTATTACCCCATCTAAATCACTATCTACATCATTCGCATACAATGAAACAATAAATAAAAACAATAATAATATCTTTTTAAACAAAATAAAACTTCCTTTTTATAATTTAGCTATTTCTATGTGAATAAATTCATCGATATTTAAATCACTTTTGGTTGGTTTTTCAACTTCTGGCTTTTCAACTTCTGGTTTATCAACTTCTGGTTTATCAACTTCTGGTTTTTCAATTTCTGGTTTATCAACTTCTGGTTTTTCAATTTCTAGTTTGTCAATTTCTGGTCTATCAACTTCTGGTTTTTCAATCTCTGGCTTTTCAACTTCTGGTCTATCGATTTCTGGTCTATCAACTTCCGGTTTGTTAATCTCTGGTTTTTCAATCTCTGGTTTTTCAATTTCTGGTCTATTAACTTCCGGTTTGTTAATCTCTGGCTTTTCAATTTCTGGTTTATTTACAACATTATCTCTTATATCATTTACATCTATTTTAGAAATAGACATAGAAGTATGAGTAGATGTGATAACATGAACCTTTTGTATATGCATAATTACTTCTTTTCTTTCTGTCTCATTTAATTTTCTAATAGCTAATTTTAATTTATTCATTGCTATAAATCTTTTATCTGGTGATAATTTTTGAATATTTTGTATTTCTTGTTCTATATTCTTTATATCGACAGCAAATAAGTAATTTATTAATAATGCAAATAATGCAAATAATTTCATATTATCTTTCCTCATTTAATTTTTTGAAATGATACTAAATTAAATGTAAATATAGTGTTAATTATAACACAAATTTTTTAAATCTAATATAATTGTAGTTCCTTCGTTTACAACAGATTGGATTTTAATAGGAATATTTAACTCATTACATAATTTTTTTACTATACTCATACCTATACCAATACCTCTGTCTTGTTCTTTATAAAATCTATTAAATATTTTGTTTGTATTTTTTATCCCTTTTCCTGTATCTTGGATATATAATAAACACTCTTTTACATATATCTTGATTTCTCCATTTTTTTTATTATATTTAAAAGCATTACTAATAAGATTATCCATAATAGAATCAAATGCTGCTTTGTTTGTTTTTATTTTTAAATTTGCTTTATTTGAATATTTAATTAATGGATAATTATTTGAATAAAATTGTAACTTTTGGTCTATAATATTTTGTATATTAAATATATCTTTTTGATTTGGATTATTTGTGAGAAAACTTTTTAAATTATTTTGTTGGATTAAAATATTTTTTAAATTTTGCTCTATTTTTTGAATCCTTTCAGTTTTTCCTATTTCTTTGGTTAAAAGATATATATTTAATTTTAGTGTAGATAATGGAGTGTTTAAATCGTGCAAAATATCTTTTATAAATGTTTCATTAATATCATAAGCTTGTTTTAATGGAATAAATAACAATAAAGTAAATACAATAGATAATATAAAAACAATTACAAGCTCAATAGCAATTTTATAATAAAGTTGAGATTTGATTTTATTTAATTTTTGTGTATAAACTGTTTTGTTTATAGATATTTTTAAATAATATTTTTTTAAATATGAAAAAGCAAATAACATATAAAATTCATTAGGTGTTTCTATTAGTTTAAATGGGGTTTCTTTTTTTGCTACAAAATTAACATTTGTGTCATTGCAATTTAGTTTATATGAACATATTTCTAAATGTTGTTTTATTTCATCTTTTATAAAATATTTATACTCTTTATATGAGTATTGATTTATTATTATGACAAATATAGATTGTAATATAAAAAAAATAAAAAAACTAAGTAATAAAAATTTTCTTTCAAACTTCAAGAATATATCCTTCCCCTCTTATATTTTTAATATTTAAACCAAGTTTTTTTAATTTATTGATATGAACTCTTAATGAAGCATCATTATCAGCATTTAATACATCTAATAATTCATCTTTAGATGTAATAGTATTTAAATTTTGGCTAAGAGCTTTTAATATTTTTTTTTGCACATTTCCTAAAGAGATAATTTTTTTATCTTTTGTATATAATATATTTGCAGTTGGATCATAAATAAAATCTCCTAAATCTATCTCTTTAGAACTAAATTTAGCTTCTATTCTTATTAGCAATTCTTCAGGTTCAAATGGCTTTTTTAAATAATCACTAGCACCTATTTTAAATGCAGCAGATATTGTAGATAAATCTGTCAAGGCTGATATATATATTGTAGGAGTATTATCTGTTGCTTTTCTTAAATTTTTTAATACTTCTAATCCATTTTCATCTGGTAAATTAATATCAAAAATATATAAATCATACTTATTATTATATGTAAGCTCATAAGTTTCATCTGCATTATTTGCTATATCTACATCATATCCTTCTAACATTAAAATTTCTTTTATCACTTCTGCTAGAGCATAATCATCTTCTAATACTAAAATTTTCATTTTTAATCCCTTTTAAAATCATCTTCTAATCGAATTATATCATCTTCTCCTGTATATTCTCCAACTTGTGCTTCTATAAGGACTACTGGTATTTTACCTGGATTTGAAAGTCGGTGTATTTCTCCCATTTTGATATATGTGCTTTCATTTGGTCTTACTAAATATTTTTTTTCTCCTATTTGCACTTCAGCTGTCCCACTTACTACTATCCAATGTTCATTTCTGTGAAAATGTTTTTGAAGAGAAAGTCGTTTATTTGGTTTTACTACTATTCTTTTGATTTTATAACCCTTTTCATCTATTAAATTTTCATAAGTTCCCCATGGTCTATGGACTATATCATGAGATTGAAGTAATTCAGGATTTATAGTTTTTAGTTTGTTTACAATATTTTTTACTTTTTGGGTTTCACCTTTTTTAGCTATAAGTAAAGCATCAGCAGTATCTATAACTATTAAATCTTTTACTCCTATAGTAGCAATTTGTTTGTGTGAATAATAAAAATTATTTTCACTTTCTATTTCTATCGCATCTGTAGAGTCAACCTCTTTGATTAAAGTATCAAAACTTCCTACATCATTCCATTCAAAATCTGATTTTATTACTTTAATTTTATCACTTTTTTCCATTACAGCATAATCTATACTAATATCAGGTATTTTTTCCATATTTTTTAATCTTATTTGATTATTTGAAATAATTTGTCTTGCCTGATAACTATTATAAATTTCTTCATATAATTTAGGTGAGCATTTTTGTAATTCTTTTAAATATATTTTTGATTGAAACATAAACATACCACTATTCCAATAAAAATTCCCTTTTTTTAAGTATTCTTTTGCTTTATCTAAAGTTGGTTTTTCATGGAATTTTAAAACATTTTCTTTATCAGCTTCTATATAACCATATCCTGTATTTGGATTTGTAGGGGTAATTCCAAAAGTAACTAAATATCCTTCTTGAGCTAATTTTTGTGCTTTTAAGACAGCTTCTTTATATTTTGATTCGTTTTTGATAAGATGGTCACTTGTTGTGATAAATAAAATATCATCTATATTTTCTAATGCCGCAAAAGCTATAGCTGCTGCTGTGTTTTTTCCTATTTCTTCTAATAAAAATTTAGTATTTTGTATATTAAATTTATTATCAATCTCTTCTATTTGGTCTAATGCTATAAAATATTGCTCTATATTTGATACCACTATACATTCATCACATAAATTTGCATTTCTTTTTAATGTATGTTGAAATAAAGATAAATTATTAAATAATTTTAAAAATTGTTTCGGTGATAGTTTTCTACTAAGAGGCCACAACCTTGTCCCACTTCCACCACAAAGAATTACATTTGTCATTAGATTCCTTTAAATTAACATTTTGTTAATTAAAATTATAGTATAATTTCACTCAATTTATTTAATTACAAAGGATTTTAGTTGCAAAAAGTAGTTGTACCAGGTAAGAAAAAAGAAGCTCAAGATGAAATTAGAAAAGTATTAAAAAAATTTCGCTCAATATTTATTCAAGTAGGAATTTTTAGTTTTTTTATCAATTTATTAGTATTAGCAGCACCAATTTATATGTTAGCTGTATATGATATTGTAATGCCAGCTAAAAGTATCGATACTTTAATAGTAATTACAGCTGTTATTATTGTATTTTTTATAGCTATGGGACTTTTAGAATATATAAGAAATAAAGTAATGATAATTGTATCAAATAAACTAGATGCAGAATTGAATGAAAGAATTTATAATGCTGCATTTGAAATAAATTTAAAATATCCCGGAAAAGTAGCAGCAGCTGAGCCTATTAATGATTTACACACAATCAAAAACTTTCTTTCAGGTCCAGGTTTATTATCTTTTTTTGATGCTCCTTGGTTTCCTTTATATATCGGAATTATGTTTGCATTTAGTCCTGTTTATGGATTATATGGTTTAGGTGCTACATTTATTATTATTGGTTTTACTGTAGTTAATGATTTTGTAACTAAAAAAGGTTTAAAAGAATCTATCGCTGCTAATCAAAAAGCAAAAAACAATTTTGTAAATCAATTAAGAAATGCAGAAGTTGTAGAAGCTATGGGTATGAAGAAAAGTTTATTCCAAAGATGGAAAAAAGAGTATAATTCATTTTTATTAACTCATAATGAAGCTACTACAAAATCATCTTTATATACAAATCTTTCTAAATCATTTAGAATGATGTCTTCTTCTTTAATGTATGGGGTTGGAGCAGTGTTAGCTATCGCTGGTATGATTAGCCCAGGTATGATTATCGCAGGTGCTGTATTACTTGGAAGAGCATTAGCACCAATTTCACAATTAGTAGCTACATGGAAAAATTTTACAGCAGCAAAAACATCTTATGCTAAATTAAATGAATTATTAAGTGAATTTCCTCAAAATAGCGAAAAAGTAGAACTTCCTGAACCAAAAGGAAATCTTACATTTTTAAATGTTGTAACAGTTCCTCCTTTAGGAAAAAATCCAGTATTAAAAAATTTATCTATTCATATTCCAGCAGGAGATGTAGTGGGAATTATTGGTCCTAGTGGTGCTGGTAAGACAAGTTTTGCAAAAACAGCACTTGGTGTATGGAAACCTGCTGCTGGTGAAGTAAGATTAGATGGAGCTGAAATATCTCAATATAATAGAGATAACATAGGAAAATATATAGGATATCTTCCTCAAGATATTGAATTGTTTTCTGGGACAATAGCTGAAAATATTGCTAGATTTCAAGAATGTGAAGATAGTGAAATTATACAAGCTGCTAAAATGGCTGGTGTGCATGATATGATTTTACAAATGCCTGATGGATATAATACAAAAATAGGAGCTGGTGGTTCTACTCTATCTGGTGGACAAAGACAAAGAATAGGATTAGCAAGAGCTATTTTTGGAATTCCTAGATTGGTAATATTAGATGAACCAAATTCAAACCTTGATGATGCAGGTGAGAGAGCTTTAATGCAAGCTATTTTAGAATTAAAAAAACAAGGCTCAACAGTAATATTTATCACACATAAAACAAATTTATTAAATTTAGCAGATAAAATAGCATTACTTAGAAACGGAACTTTAGCGATGTATGGACCAAAAAATGAAGTATTCGCTAAGTTAAATGGTAAAGGATAAAAATGGATAAACATTTATCACATCATAATACAATAAAATTTGGTATTATAATTATAATAGCTGTATTTGGTATTTTAGGAGGATGGGCAGTATTTGCAAAAATGGACCTTTCAGTGCAAGCACCAGGTGAAATAATAGTTAAGAATTATTCTAAATCTATTAAATTATCAAAAGGTGGTAAGGTAGATAAACTTTGTGTAAAAGAAGGAGATTTTGTTAAAGAAAATCAAGTTTTATTAACACTCGATACTACTCAATTATATTCAAGATTAAATGCTGCAAAAAAAGAATATGAACATCTTTTAGCTACAAAAGCTAGAATACAAGCAGAATTAGCAAACAAAAAAACTATATCATTTCCTGATGAAATAAATCAAACTATTAAAGATTCGGAAACTAAAATATTTAATAATAGAATATCAAATTTAAAAGAACAATTAGATGATATTAACTATCAAATAAAATCTCAACAAACTTCTATAGAAGGTTTAAAAAAATCTTTAGAAAAGAAACAAAAAATTTTAAACTCATATAAAGAAGAATTAGCAAATTGGCAACAATTGTATAAACAAGGATTAGTTGATCAATTAAAAATTTATGATTTACAAAGAAAAATCAATCAATTAGAAGTTGATATTTTAAATACTTCTTCTCAAATAGATAAAATGAATTCTACTATTTCTGAATTAAAAAATAAATATTTACTGATCAAATCTAACTATAGAAAAGATTTATTTTCTCAATTAAAACAAATAGAGACTAAATTGCCTTCTATTAAAAGTAATATTGCAGTTTTAAATGATGAGATTAAAAATAGTAAAGTTACTTCTCCAAGTGATGGTGTTGTGCAAAATATGCAAATTCATACAAAAGGTGAAGTGATAGCACCATATAAAGAGATTATGCAAATTGTTCCAAAAAGTGAATCATTAATGATAGAAGCAAGAATATCTCCTATGGATATAGATAAAGTAAAAGTGGGAGAAAAAGCTGAAATTAATTTTGCTTCTTATGTAGACCCATCTGTAAAAACAATCATAGGAAAAGTAGTATATGTATCTGCAGATGTGATAAAAGACCCTAGAGACCCTAGAATACAATATTATAAAGCTTTAATTAAACTTACTCCTGAAGGATTAAAAGCTATTAAAGAAAATAATTTTGAAATTATTCCTGGAATGCCAGTTAGTGTGTTTATTAAAGCTGGTAATAGAACATTTATATCATATATTTTATATCCACTTCAACAGTTATTAAAAGGGGCTTTCCATGCGAATTAGTCTTCTTTTTATTGCTGTATTTTTAAATGCACAAACATTATATGACCTAAGTAAAACAGGGTTAAAACAAAGTTTTAAAATAAAAAGCTATAACCATCAATTAAAAGCAAAAAAACATACATATAATCAATCAAAAGATAATTATCTACCAAGTGTATCATTAAATGGTAGTTATTCTCTTGATAAATATAAATATGAATATCCTAAAACTACTATTCAATATAATTCAAAAGTTTTAAGTTATGCTTTACAAATAAGACAACCAGTTTATCAACCTAAAATTTTTGCTATGATGAAAGATTCTAAATTAAAAATGGAATACTCAAAATATCAATTACAAGTTTATACACAACAATTTCTAAAACAAATTGCATTGACATATATTGATATGATAACAAAAAATAATATCCAAAAAATATATTATGAAAGATTAGAAAATTTTTCTAATATTAAAGATGAAATAGCTCAAAAAGAAAAAATCCATTTTGCAACAAAAACAGATTTATTACAAGCTAGTGTAAAATATATTAATGCAAATACAGATTATATGCATGCAAAACTTGCATATAATAATAATTTAAAAACATTACAATATTTAACTCATACTACTATATATAAAGATAGTTTTTATATAAATGATAATATTGAATTTAATGTTTCAAATAAAGAAAACTTTCAAAATAATCCAAATATTAAATTAGCTAAAATTAATATGAAAATAGCAAAAAATAATATTAAATCAAATTCATATCAAAAATATCCTACTATCGATTTAGTAGGTAGTTATTCTAATTCTAATTCAAGCGATTCAATTACTAAAAAAGATGAATATACAGCTTCATTACAAATTAATGTGCCTTTATACAATGCATCTGTAAATGATGCTGAAAAATCTGCTATGGAATTATATGAAAGTGCTAAATATGATTATTTAGAAGAATTAAACTCTTTAAAAATATCTTTTCAAACAGCACTTTTTAATTTAAATAGATATAAAGAAGTTATAAAAAAAGATAAAGAAATAATAAAAAATAGTGAGTTATTTTTAAAAAAACAAATAATTAGCTATAATAATAAACTTATTTCACTAAGTGATTTATACTCAGCTCAAAATGATGTATATTATTCTCAAATACAATATTACAATGATAAAGCTGAATTATTAAAAAACTATATTAATATATTATTTACACAAGGTAACTTAACATTAGATAATATTAAATATATTCAATCTAAATACATAAGGAGAACAGAATGATTAAAATCGATGACAAAGAATATAAAGTAGAAGAATTAAGTGAAGAAGCAAAAGTACAAATTGCAAATATTAGATATGTAGATTCAAAAATTGCTGATTTACAAGCTCAATTAGCTACTTTAAATGCTGCAAGACTTTTTTATTTTGAACAATTAAATAAACATTTACCTAAAAAATAATTTTTTTTAGGTTGTTTATGAAACGATTATTAGCTACACAATTTACTCCTATATATGATGAAAGAGAAGATAGATTAAGACTTATTTTTAATATAAATTATCCTACTAGATATGATATGTGGGTTACTAGAAATTTTTTAGTTAAATTAATTGATAATTTATTCGGTTTTGATTTGAATATTACAGAAACAGAACAAACTACCACAGAAACTACAAATAATACTCAAAAAGAGATTTATCCTTTTGAAAAAACTATTTTACTTTTAGAAAATATGAATATAAAACCAACTCCTCAAGGGTATCTTATCACTTTTCAAGACAACAGACAAATTGTAGAAAGTGAATTAAATGCAAAAGATTTTGATAACTTAATCAAACATATTTTATCACCTGTAAAATATAAATGGGGAATAATGTATTAAAATAACTCAAATTGCTATTTAAAATAGGTAAAACATTATTCTCATTCGAGACGAGTTTTCCTTTTTTAACGGTAAAAACTCCTTAAAAATCGCAAACTCCTACGGAGCCTTACCAGGTTTAGTGCGATTTTTTAGCAGTCGTTTTTGCCTAAAAGAAAAAAGTCTCTCATTCAAATA
>Ga0256837_1000531_pt1 | contig 31379 bp, 33 predicted proteins | sample 4562384metaG_FD_185976 | JGI IMG/M metagenome (GOLD analysis project Ga0256837, IMG submission 185976) | Hydrothermal vent microbial communities from Guaymas Basin, Mexico - 4561-384 | ecosystem: Environmental > Aquatic > Marine > Hydrothermal vents | place: Mexico: Guaymas Basin | collected... | reverse complement strand
GTAACTAAAACGAAAGGAGGGTTTAACAATGATGATTCTTTGAAAAGATTAGTTTATCTGATTTATAAAGATATTTCAAAAAAATGGAAAAAATCTATTTCGAATTGGGCTGAAATCATCTCTCAATTTGCTATAATTTTTGAAAACAGACTGGAACCTTATTTAAAATGACTTTTATGGTTTACACAAAGTATGAAGCGGTCTCGAGTCCTCTGAAAAATTATATTTTTCAGAGGGTTTAATTCATAATTTTTACCACTTTTCCTATGATTGTTGCATCTTCCACCGTTTCGCCAGGATATAGTTTATTGTCCGAAATAAGTTCGAGTTTGCCGTTGCTTTTTAAATTAACTCTTTTTACAAACACTCCTGCGGTTGTCGCAATTACGAAAATACCCCCGTTTTGGACGTTTTTGTCGTTTCTGTCTATAAAAATTATACTTCCGTCTTTAATTGTAGGCTCCATTGAATCGCCTATAACGTTTATGGCATCAAGGTCTTTATTTATTATCTTTTTATCTATATATAAAATTTCGTAATTTTCGTCAAAATTAATAGCCCCGCCTCCCGCACTTGCGTTTATATCTTTGAAATATCTTATTTTGGCAAATTTTTCGGTTTGAGTTGCAATGTTTTCTATCTGCTGATCAAACAGCATCCAGTTAAGGGATATTTTTCTTTTTGCACAGAAATATGCAAGTTCCTCAAAAGGTATTTTGTTTCTTTTTTTTAATACGGATAGATTTTCAGGGGTAATACCCAGAGCTTTTGCCACATCTTTATTTAAAACTTTTTTGTTTCCGACTTCCAAAGATAAGATGTCTTTTATTTTTTCTATTATTTTTTCAAAGACCATTCAAATTCCTTAACAAATTGTTTATTTCTTCCGTTTTATTTTATCAGTTTGTTAATATTTTGTCAAAAAGGGGTGTTATGAAAATTCACTTGGATTTGGATTGTTTTTTCGTATCAGCTCACAGAACAGAGGATAAAACACTTTTAAACAAACCGGCGGTGGTTGTTAAAAGAAACGATAAAGAAATATTTCAAAACCGTAAAAGCAAATATTATACAATGAATAAGGGTGCTTTTACGGGGGATTTGATTGTGGGCGATGAAAAATATGATAAAAGTTATTTTTTGGAAAACGGAAAAGTGAGGGGAATAGTGATAACCGCAAGTTATGAGGCAAGGGAGCTTGGGATAAAAACGGGCACCACTCTTTCCGATGCCCTTAAAATTTATCCGCAGCTCACAGTTTTAACGCCTCATTATAAGCTTTATCATCTTCTATCGTATAAGCTCAAACTTTTTTTGAAAAAAAGAATCCCTTTGATAGAACAATACAGTATTGATGAATTTTTCGGGGATTTGGAAGGTTGGATTGAAGACACCGATGTTTTTGGGTTTATTGAAGGATTAAAACGTGAAATAAAAGAAAAATTTAATTTGCCTGTTTCCATAGGGGCTGCCAAAAGTAAATGGACTGCCAAACTTGCCACGTCTTTTGCAAAGTCCGACGGTATAAAGGTTATCCTGGATACCGATAAATTTATAAAAGATATTCCCGTCGGAAAATTCCCGGGTATAGGCAGACAGATTGAAAAAAAACTACTGGAAAAAGGGATTTTGACGCTTGGGGATGTAAAAAGGGAAAAAGAGTATTTTTATTCCCTGGGAAAAAACGGCATTTTGCTTTATAACAGAATATGCGGCATTGACAATGAAGATGTTGTTGAAAACAATAAAAGAAAAAGCATAGGAATTTCAAGAAGATTTGATCCCGTGTATGACAGAGGTGAAATAATAAGGCGTATAGGCGTTCTTTGCAGATATCTTTCATTTCTGGTTAAAAAAAAGAAAGTTAATCCGACATTTTATTATTTGAGCATAAAATACAAACATTTTAAAAAATCAAAAGCCCATATTGTGCAAAATAGAATTTTCAGCGAATTTTTATTAAAAGAGACTATGAAAACGCTTTTTTACAGGGCGGATATACATAGGGATTATATAATTTCTTTGGGTATAAGTGTTTCTAAATTTAAAAAAGTTTCAAATCTTTTTGATTTGCAAGAAGACATAAAAATGGAGAAACTGAACGATGCAGTTTATAAACTTAGAAGCAGATACGGGCTTTCAGCCCTTGTTAGTGCTTCAGAAATTATTTAATGTTATCTTTTAAGATTATTTACGGTTTGAAGCATTTCATCACTGGTTACGATAGCTTTACTTGCGGCGTCATATGCTCTTTGTCCTGTAATAAGATCTGTCATTTCTTCAACGAGCTGAACGTTACTCATTTCCACAAATCCCTGTCTCAGTTCTCCGGCACCGTCCAGTCCGGGGGTTGTCACTATCGGATCTCCCGATGCGGTTGTATTAATATACAGGTTGCTTCCCAAAGAGTGCAGACCAGCAGGGTTTATAAATTTGGCTGTTTGAATCTGTCCTATCTGCTGCATCTGTGTTTGTCCAGCTTCCAGCACGGAAACAGTGCCGTCGTTGCCTATCGATACCTGAACTGTGTCGGCAGGGAGTGTTGTGTTAGGAATAATTTTATAACCGTCGCTGGTTACCAGATTTCCTTCGGAATCGAGTTTAAAAGCCCCGTCTCTTGTATACGCGGTTCTTCCGTCAGGCAGTTGAACCTGAAAAAATCCGTCACCCTGAATGGCAACGTCCAGGTTGTTTCCTGTTTCTTTAAAGTTGCCCTGAGAGAAAATTTTGGTAATAGCCGTAGGTCTTGCACCAAGCCCCACATTAATACCGGTTGGTGATTGGGTTGTTGTGGATGTGGATGTTCCTGCGTATTCCATTGTCTGATAAAAAAGATCCGCAAATTCCGCACGCTGTTTTTTGTAGCCTATGGTGTTAACATTTGAAATATTGTTTGAAACAACATCGATTTGAGTCTGTTGAGCCATCATCCCTGTGGCAGCTGTGTATAAGCTTCTTACCATAATTAAATCCTTTTTAAAATCTGTTATTTGATAATAGCAAATTGTGTTCCAAAAATGTTGGAGGTTGTAAAAGTTATTATAGTTATTAGTGTCAGACACTGGACAATTTTAAGAATTGAGAATTGAACATTTTCACTACTTTTACATTTTCACCCCGCCACTTTCCAAGTGGCCGGGTTCGCTTTGCTCACTTTTTTCTTTTAATTTTTCTTACGCCCTTATATTTGCCAGTTTTTCAATTGCATCGCGGTTTAAATCGTCCATATATGTCGTCATAACTTTTTGATATTGCTCAACGAGTCTGTTTGTTTCTATCAAATTTGTCATTTGTCTTATGGGGTTTACATTTGATTTTTCTAAAAATCCCTGAATTGTTGAATTATTGGGATCAAGTTTTACATCGTTCTGGTTGAAAGAATACAGATTGTCCCCTACTTTTGTAAGTTTGTTTAAATTGTCGGCTTTTACTATTTTAAAAGTGGCTATTTGTTCGTTGTTTTGATAAATATTTCCGTTTTTGTCTATTGTTACGGGATATGATGGTGCAAGCTGGATGGGGTTGTTTTGAGTATCAAGCACCCGATAACCGTCTTTTGTAACCAGATAACCGTTTGAATCAAGGTTAAAATTTCCGGCTCTTGTGAGTTTTGTCCCTCCAAGTGTTTTAACGGAAAAAAACTGGTTTTTATTGCTTAGGGCGACATCAAGGGGATTTGATGTTTTCTGTATGTCTCCGATTTTGAAATCGGTATATTCTTCTACGACAATAGGAACTTTATTTAAGTTTCTGTTCAGAAATTTCGCAGCCTGTTTGGTGTTGTTTTCCAGAGGAAGATTGTCTCTTTTTTCACTAAATAATCTTTCAAAATCGCCGATAATAATATTGTCCTGTTTATAACCCGCTGTATTTACGTTGGCAAGATTGTTTGATATAACGTTCAGTCTGTTGAATTGCGTAACCATTGCACCGGTGGCGTCATAATATCCGTTTATCATACAAAAGCCTTTTTGAAAATAAAGCAATAAGCGTTCCAAAAAATTTTAGTATAATTTCGACCCTAAAATTAAAAGTGTAAGATTAATGTTTAGTTTTACATTTTTAATTTAGACACTCTACTTAAAGGAAAATAAATGGCATTGCCAAAAGATCTTGAAAAATTGTTTAAATCCAATAAAAACGGTATTGTAACTTATGAAACAATAGTTAATTTATTGCCGAAAGTTCCTACAAAACCTCAAAGTAAAGAAATTTTAAAAACCGCAAAAGAATATAATATTAAGCTTTTAACCGCTGCGGAGGTAGCCAAACTTAAAAATCTTGAAGATGTTGTTAAAAACGAAGAAGAAAGAGAAAGAAAAAAAGAGGAACTTGCAGAAGATATTTTAAAAGACAAAGAGCTTTTAGAGTGGAGTCGTTCGGATTCTCCAGTCAGAATGTATTTAAGGGAAATGGGGCATATTCCTCTTTTGGATAAAGATGAGGAAATTGAGATATTCAGAAGAATTCAACTTGGTGAAGAAATAATTCTTGATGCAATTTGTTCGATTCCTTTTTTGATTGATCTTGTTTTGAAATACAAAGAGCCTCTTTTGAACAGAGAAAGAAGGGTAAAAGAGCTTTTTAAAAACTTTGTCGAAGAAGAAGAAGTTGAAGATGAAGATTCAAAAGAAGGAAAAAGACAGAAAAAAATCTCAATCCGCGAAAAAAGAATTAACGAACTGTTTAAAGGCTTGGAAAAAGCCAAAAAAGACTGGGAAAAGGTTCTTGACGAATACGACAGGGTGATTAATGCAAAAGATATGGACGAGCTCGACAGACTTCATAAAATTTTACAGCTTACGTTTAAAAAGAAAAAAGTAAAAGAAGCTCTTAATGAACTCGGATATACGTCAAAACTTATTAATGAAATCGTAAAAACTGTGGAAACAGCACTTAAAGGCGATAAGGATTTTGAAAAAGAACTTAAAAAGAAAGAATACAGACTGCCTCTTTTTAACGAACAGCTTAGAAAACTTCATAAAGAAATTTTAAGTAAGATTACGGAGCTAAGCAAAGAAGATATTGCGGCAATGGTGCCGGAACATACAATGGTTAATGTTTATACGGATATTAAAAAACTAATTGAAGCTAAAAAAGCCAGTGAAAATACATTTGGTATGGAGCCCGAAAAGCTTGAAGTTATTTTAGAACAGCTAAAACGCGGTAAAAAAATTACAACCGAAGCAAAAGAAAAAATGGCAAGGGCTAATCTCAGACTTGTTGTGAGTATTGCTAAAAAATATACCAACCGGGGACTTCCTTTTTTGGATTTGATTCAGGAAGGAAATATCGGGCTAATGAAAGCTATTGATAAATTTGAATTTGAAAAAGGGTATAAATTTTCAACATATGCAACATGGTGGATAAGACAGGCGATTTCAAGAGCGATTGCAGATCAGGCAAGAACGGTTAGAATTCCTATACATATGATAGAAAATATAAATCAAATCAATAAAATTGTCCGAAAACATGTTCAGGAAGAAGGAAAAGAACCGTCTTTGGAGATAATAAGTAAAGATATGAAAATGCCTATTGAAAAAGTAAAACAGATACTTAAAATTTCAAAAGAGCCTATATCTCTTGAAGCGCCTGTGGGTGAAGAGGAAGATGGAAAATTCGGTGATTTTATCGAAGATAAAACATTTATAAACCCTTATGAAGAAGTTGTAAACGAAGATTTAAGAAAGCATATTGAAGAAATTTTAGAACAGCTTAATGAAAGGGAAAGAGCCGTTATAAAAATGAGATTCGGTCTTATGCCTGATAAAAGCGAAAGAACACTTGAAGAAATCGGAAAAGCTTTAAATGTAACAAGAGAGAGGGTAAGACAGATTGAAAGCAGTGCCATTAAGAAACTGAGACATCCTAATATCGGGAAATTTTTGAAAAATTATATTGAGAGCTGATAAATAATGGAGAATGGAGAATTTAGAATGGAGAATTACAAACTCTCCAACGTTGGGAAATGGGAACTGATTGAGAGGTTTTTGATTAAATTTATACAAGAAGAGATTACAAAAACCGGGCTTAAAAAGGGTATATGCGGTTTAAGCGGAGGAATTGATTCCGCAGTTGTAGCCGTGCTTGCCAAAAAAGCTCTCGGGAATAATTTCAAGGCTTTTTTACTTCCTTCACAGTTTTCAAGCAAATCAAGTATTGAAGACGCACTAAAACTTTGCGAAAAGTTTAACATTGATTATGAAATAATCTCAATCGCACCACTTTTAAACGCATATCCGATTGATGACAAAGTCAGATTCGGTAATTTTTCAGCCCGTATGAGAATGGCTGTGCTTTACGATAAATCGGCAGAACTAGGAGCACTTGTAATAGGAACCAGCAATAAAAGCGAACTTCTGCTCGGATACGGAACGCTTTTTGGGGATCTTGCAAGTGCTCTTAATCCCATAGGCGATTTGTATAAAACGGAAATATTTGAATTTGCAAAGTATCTCGGAGTAAATGAAGAAATTATCAATAAACCTCCAAGTGCGGATTTGTGGGAAGGCCAAAGCGATGAAAAAGAGCTTGGATATACTTATGAAGAGCTTGATGCGGTTTTGATAGATTTTACAGATAAAAGAGCTACAAAAAAAGAACTTCTTGAAAAATATAATGAAAATTTGGTTGAATTTATTTTGAAAAAAGTCTATTTTAATCAGTTTAAAAGAAAAATGCCTATAATTGCTAAATTAAAAAGTAGAACTATTACACATGATTTTTTGTATGAAAGAGACATAAAACTTTAAGTGAAAAATGAAAAGTGAAAAGTTAAAATTTTATTTAGTCAGTGCCGGTTTTTGAATATTGTTGTTTAATATAATTCATGTTATAATTATTTTAAAAAGGCAGAAAATGGCATACAAGTGGGAAAATGGAAAAATAAAAAGAATTTCGCTTCCAAAAAAACTTTCTAAAAAAAATCAAAAGTTGTTAGAAGAGTATTGGGAAAATACTAAAAGCATTGATAAAGAGTTAGAAATTTTAAAAAAATTAGACATTAAAATTATTGATGCAGATACAATTTCTTAAATATCAAAAACTAAATAAATCGTTTTTGGATTATTTCAAAAATGAATTTGTAAATAATAGAGAATATGAGTTATTAAAAAAGCTCATTGTTGATACTAATAAATATAAAAGTACGGTTTATGTTTCAGAAATAGACGACAAAAAAGTTGGGGTTATAGGTTTAACATTTGACAGAGTAGCAGATTCTCCGGTTTTGAGTATTGATTATTTGTTTGTGGCTAATTCTTTCAGGAGTAAAATATTTAAAGGATTATATAATAAAAAAATTTCAGAAATTATGTTATTGTATAGTTTAGAAATAGCAAAAAAAATAAAAAAATTTGTAACTGTTAGATATTTAGCTATTTATCCGGATATGCAAAATCAAAAATTAGCAAACTATTATTTATCTCTTTTACCAAATGCTTTTAAATTAAAAGAAAATAAAGAAACTTGGATTTTGTTAAAAGTATGAAACTGTATAATTTTTTTGAAGAAATGCTTTTTTATCCGAAATGGTATCATTGGCCGTTAATTGTTCTTCTTTTACCTTTTTCTTTAATATATATGACGGTTGTTCATTTTAAATTTCCGAGAAAATTTGAGGATTTGGGTATTCCGGTAGTGTCTGTGGGAAATATAATAATCGGCGGAAGCGGTAAAACACCTTTTAGTATAGCGCTTGCAAATGAGTTTGAAAAATATAAACCCGCTGTGATATTAAGAGGTTACGGCAGAAAAAGCAGGGGTTTAGTAGTTGTGAGCGAGTGGGGTAATATAAAAACGAATGCGGAAACAAGCGGTGATGAAGCAATGGAGATAGCCTTAAAAACCAAAGCTTTGGTAATAGTCAGTGAAAACAGAAAAGAGGGAATATTAAAAGCAAAAGAGATGGGTGCGGGATTTGTAATACTTGACGACGGATTTGACAAACCTTTTAAAAAGTTAAATATAGTGTTGGATCAAAAAATTACAAATCCTTTTTGTATTCCGGCGGGAGGTTACAGATTTCCAAGACTTGCACTCAGGTTTGCCGATTTGGTTTTGGAAGAAGGCAGGGATTTTAAAAGAATAGTAAAATGTCCAGAGGGAAATGTTTTAGTATCTGCAATATCCAAGCCCGAACGGCTCCTTCAATATTGTAAAACGGATTATAAATTTTTCCCAGATCATTATGACTATAAACTTGAAGATATAGAAAATTTTCAAGATAAAATCATTGTTACAACAATGAAAGATTATGTAAAACTGAGAAAATTTAATTTAACTTTAAAAGTGATTGAGTTAAATATCGCGATAAATAAGAATATTTTAAATCAAATCGAGCAATATTTGGTAAAATTACATAAAAAAGGCTGAAAGTGGAGATTAAAGAAAAGCTTAAACAGGAAGAAGAGCTATTAGTAAAAGTATTTAAACTTGAAAAATTTATTAAAAAATACAAAAAACAGCTTATTGCCGGCATTACGATAGCGGCATTGATTTTAGTTGGAAACGCCGTTTACGGATATATACAGACACAAAAACTTATATCTTCAAACAATGCATTTGATACACTTTTAAAAAATCCGGACAACAAAGAGGCTTTAAAAAAAGTTAAAGCAAATGAAAAACTTTATCAGCTGTATTTGTTACAGACAAACAAAGTTGAAAATCTTAAAAAAATCACAGCACCGGAACTAAAAGCCTTAGCCGCTTATAAAATGGCGATGTTAAAAGGCGACAGGCAATCTTTGGAAAGTTATCTGCTTAATCCTGATTACAAAATTTTAAAAGATCCGGTAAGAGTGGCCCTTATTAAAATTTATCTACAAAACGGAAACAGAAAAAAGGCAAAAGAAATATATACACAGATAACGCCGGGTTCGCAGTTTATTACTATTGCGGAATTTCTACTTCATTACGGGATTGCAAAATGAGATATCTATTATTGGCGGGGCTTTTGTTTTTCACAGGCTGTTCCGTAAAGGTTTTTGAACCTAAAAAAGTAGAAACAAAAAAATTGAAAGTAAAAAATCATTATAAAGATTTAAGCGACTATACTAAAAACACTCTGACTTTTTCCGCTTTAAAATTGAAATACGGGAAAAAAGAAAGTCTTCTTGATGACGGCATAGGAGTGGAAAAAGTATATTACGACAGTAAAGGTAATGTTTTAGGCAAATTTGTTAAAATTAACAATGATTTAGCGGTAAATGCCGATAAGCTGTTGGTAATTTCTTCCAAAAAGATATATAAATTTCCGTATCTTATATTTTCAGCGACTAAAAATGACGGTAAAGTGGCATTTGTTTTAGAAAACGGAAAATACGGAATTTTTGATTTAAATACCGGAAAAACAGATACGATATTTGACGGGGACGAGGTTTTGAGCGTAAAATATTTGCACGCCCAGCCTCTTTTTTATAAAGATTTGGTTTTGTATCCTCTACTCAGCGGTAATGTGGCTGTTGTGGATGCAAAAAACGGGAAATTCATAAGAACACTGAATATTTCTCAAAATCAGTTTAATGACAATGTGATTTTTCTAAAAATTGTCGACAATCAGCTTTTTATGGCGACTCCAAGTAAACTGGTGTTGTTTAATCCAGGCTTTTTGATTGATTACAAAGCCGATATCAAACATATTATAAATTACGACAAAAACCTTTATATTTTTACAAAGGACGGAAGTATTATAAAACTCAGTTCCGGGTTAAAGGTTGTAAAAAAAATAAAACTCCCGTATGCCAGTTTTTTTGCACCGAGTATATGTAACGGGAATATATGGACTGTTGAAAGAAGGGGTTATCTGTTGAAAATCTCTCCTGATCTGAATGTAACGGTATATGAAGGCAATAAATTTAATACAAAAAGCAATGCCGAACTTAAACTTGACGGTTGCAATATCTATAACGAAGATAAGGTTTTTATGATTGAGTAGGTATCTGGAAGCTTTTTTGGAATATTTGCAGATTAATAAAGGTGTGAGTAAAAACACTTATGAAGCGTATAAAAGAGATTTGATTCAATTTGAGGATTTTATTAAAAAACCGGTTATTGAAGCGGACAATATGGATATTATTTCTTTTCTTTCCTCAATTGACAATAAACGTTCTTTAAACAGAAAATTAAGTTCAATAAATTCTTTTTTTGATTTTGCATACAAACGCGGATGGAGTGAAACAAAACATAAAATAAAACAGGCAAAAATACCTAAGCATCTGCCTAAATATCTGAATAAAGAGGAAATACTGGATGTGGTTGAGAAGATAGAAAACAAAAACTGGTTCAATCTCAGGGACAGGGCTTTAATACTGTTTATTTACGCAACGGGTTTAAGGGTAAGCGAAGTGTTGAATGCGAAAATAAGCGATATAGAAGACGGTTGGGTAAAAGTAACAATGGCAAAAGGTGAAAAACAGAGGGTTGTTCCGGTTGCAAAAGTTGCAATTGATGCAATTGATAAATATTTGAAAAAAAGACCGTGTCAGAGTGAATATCTTTTTGTAAACAAAAACTGTAAACCGTTAAGCAGAATAAGCGCTTTCAATATAACCAAAAAATATTTAAATGTTTCGCCCCATGTTTTAAGGCATTCTTTTGCAACCGCACTTGTGCTTGGGGGTGCGGATCTGAGGGTTGTTCAGGAGCTTTTAGGACATGCGTCGCTTAATACAACCCAGATATATACGCATATACAAAAAGAAAATTTAAAAGAGACTGTTTTGAGATATCATCCGCTTGAATTAATGGAAAATTAATTAAAGTGAAAAATGAAAAATGTATGGAAGAATTTAAAGAGTTAGTGGAAATGCTTAGGAGAAACAATATAATTTGTAAAAAACTTGATGAGATCAAACTCAATACTAGAAAAAAAATAAAAGCTTACTTGGGTGTTAATTTAAAAAACGAATATTGTTTTATATTAAAACTTGATAAAAAGAGCAGATTTTTAACAAAAGACATTGATACGCTTGAAGAATTTATGCCAGACGAAATCAATTTCAGATACAAAAAGAAAATACTTATTTTGAATGCTCCGATTTGCTCTAAGGCAAAGGAAAAATTAAATGATTGGAAAATAATAAATGGTGTTGGCTGATATAGGGAATACCAACTGTCATATCTGGGATAACGGTAAAATATACAATCTGCAAAAAATGAGAAAATTTGAAGATGATGTTTTTTATATAAGCGTAAACAAAAAAAAAGAACAAAAATTCATTCAGAAAAACCCACATGCCGTAAATTTAAGGAATTTCGCATCTCTTGATACATCCTATACCGCTTTGGGAATTGACAGGATAATGGCGTGTAAAAGCATAAATGACGGTCTGGTGGTTGATGCCGGAAGTGCGGTAACCATAGACGTAATGCAAAACGGCACCCATCTCGGCGGTGTTATTATGCCCGGTATTTATGCTTTTAAAGAAGCTTTTGGTAAAATTTCGGATAAGTTAAAATTGGACTGTTATGATGTTGATTTTGCAAAACTGCCCCAAAATACCGATGAAGCTTTGGCTTACGGCAGTATAGGGGCTGTTATATTAACAATAAACAATCTTAAAAAGAATAAAAAGGTATATTTAACCGGAGGTGACGGCAAATTTTTTGCAAAACATACCGGCGGAATATATATAAAAGACCTTGTGTTCAGAGGAATGCTGGAAGTAATAAAATATAAAAAGGAATACTTATGAGAAGTGTTTTACTGATAATGACTTTATTTTTTTTTAACGCTTGTATGAACAGTTCCGTTAGTTACCGAAACTATAACAGCTTTGCTGAAAAAAGATATTGTTATCTGTCTATAACGACAATACCTTCAGATGTAAATATAGTTGTTGATAAAAAATATTATTCTACGAATAGAATAAAATTAACAACAGGGCAACATAAAGTCGTTATATGGAAAGAGGGCTATCTGCCTGTCAGATTCACCGTAAAGTTAAGAAAAGACAGGAATTTACATTTTATACTTATAAAAATTCCGGATAGACTAAAAATTTATTATAAGAAATTGATTAAAGATGTCTTGGACATAAAAAATAAAACACAAAATATCAGTAAAAAAACATATGAGAATAATAGAAAAATGTTTCTTCAAAATGCTGATATGTCCGTTGTGGTTGCTGATTGCTTTAATAAAAAAATTGATAAACTTGCCTTAAAATTTATAAATCCGAATAATAAACAGTTTATAAGAGACGATGGAAAAGAGGTTGTGATTGATAAGACAAGACATTTAATGTGGCAGGATAATAACGATCCTGATAGGTATAAACTTTCTTTGCTTGAGGCAAAAAATTATTGTAAAAGTTTGAAACTTGGAGGGTTTAATGACTGGCGTCTGCCTACAATTCAAGAACTGATCACAATAGAAGATATACAAAAAATAAATCCCGCAATTGTGAACAGTTTTGTAAATATTAATATACATAAAGAAGAAAAATTCAGAAGTATGACTGTGGACAGGGCACTTAATTATTTGACCTATGTTTTAAATATAAGTTCAGGAATAGTGACATCAGAAAAAAACAATATTGAATACAGTGTAAAGTGTGTAAGAGATATGGAGGGTAAAAAATGAAAAATTTTTTATTGCTGTTTATGATAACTTTTGCTTTTGCAAAATTAAACAACGTGGTTATTGATTATAACACTGGGCTTATGTGGCAGGATGACAAAGAAATTATAATAACTAAATCAAAATATGGTAAAGTAGAAAGTTTTGAAAGGGAATTGAATTGGAGTCAAGCTAAAAATTATTGTGAAAATTTAAAATTAGACGGGTTTGAAGATTGGAGATTACCTACTATTTATGAGCTGGCGTCTATTATGAATTTTTATGTACCAAAACACCATTATACTTACAACCATACAAAAACTTTATTTAAGCATATGCGTAATAAAGATTATTGGAGCATAAATAAATATGTTGATAAATGGCGAAATAAGGTATGGATAGCGAATTTTGACTTTGGAGAGTTGTTTCCTAAATATAAAGACAAGCGCTGTTATGTTAAATGTGTAAGAGGCGGCAATGATTTGATGTTTAATTCTTATGATAATTTAAGAACATATGCTACGGCAAAATTTTCTGAAGGTAAAAATTTGGAAAACAGATATTTCTTTGTAAAAAATATTTACGGACGGCTTGATAAACTATTATATACAAAATACCCGTTTAAAGAGATAGCAAGACTTACCAATAAAGTGTTAAATATCTATGTAGATATTCCGGAAGTTCCAAAGCCAAAACTCCCTCCTATGCCGAAACTGGTAAAAAGCCAGTTTGAAACTAAAAAAATGTTTCAGGAAAGAGTCAACAGGGAAATAGCCAAAAGAGAGAAAATTATTAAAAAACTGCAACAGGAATACAGAAAAAAAGTTGAAATAAGAAACGCTAAAATTTTATATATTCAAAAGCATCTTCCACAAAAAATAAAAGAGTTTCAAAAAGGTGCTTTAAAGACGGTAATGGGAACATTTTATTTTTCTGATCCTAAATATGACGCTGAAACACAGACAATGTATGTTACGTTAAAATCAAGCAGAAGCAGTTATAAAAAAAGAGTGGCGTTGAATGTGCCGATATATGCGGCAAAAAATTTTTATGACAATATATCAAACATAAAAGCGGATGTCCGGTTTTTGTTTGATAAAAACAAAATTATTTTAAATTCAATTAACGCAATTTATAAAAGAAAAGTTTATATGGCAAAACTTACGGATAAAGATTTTAAGCCACAACAGGTTGAAGTTGTGTTAAAAGATAAAAAAGTAGATTTTAAAAGTGCAAAATCACTCAGATTATCGTTACAGAATCCAAATTTAAAAGACACATATCAGATAGACGGAATTATTTATCAGGATGGTAAAAAAATCAGCGGTAAAAATTTTAATGATGATATCCCAGTTTTACTTGCTCATACCAAACAGGCTCCCGTATCAAATAAAAAATGGCTTTTTGTAATAGGAATAAGTAAATACGATCAGGCGGATAATATTGCTTTTGCATCAAGAAGTGCCAAACTGTTTACAAAAGTAATGCAAAAGAAACTTGGAATATCAAAAAGGCATACTTATCTTTTGCTTGACAATAAAGCAACCACAGCGAGAATTTTAAATAGCCTTCAAATAATGCTTAATGAAGTAAAACCGGGGGATACGATTTATTTTTATTATAACGGGCATGGAATTCCGGATCCTAAAAAAGGAAATGCACCGTTTATTTTGCCATCGGATCAAATACCGGATTTTGTAGTGCAGAATGACAAACTTATGTTGCAGAATATTTATAATAAATTAAGCAGTTCCAAAGCAGGTAAGGTTATTGCGTTTATTGACAGTTGTTTTAGCGGGGCCACAGATGGTAAGTCAGTAATTAAAGGGGTGGCGGCTACAAGACTTGTGCCAAAACAGGTTACGTTTGACCGTAAAAAAATGGTAGTTATCACAGCCGGAAGAAAAACACAGTATTCAAATATGTATCCCGCAAAAGGTGAAAGGCTGTTTACATATTATGTAATGAAATCTATATTAAAAGGCAGAAAAGATATAAAAACCCTGTATAATGAAGTTTATGTAAAAGTAAAAGACACATCAAACAGTTTTGGCCCTTTGAAAGTTCAGGAACCTACAATTTTGGGAAATGGGAATTTAAAATTATGAAAGGGTTTGTTTTTTTATTTTCTTTTTCTTTTTTATTTGCAATGCCGCAGTGGTTTTATCATATAAAATCCGATCGTTCAAATTATTATATCGGTTACGGCATGGGAGATACTTTAACCGAGGCGAAAACAAATGCACTGAATGATATTTCTTCTCAGATATCTGTTAAGATTAACAGCAAGTTTGAACGTAATGTAAATAATTATAAAAAAAACATTACACAAAAGTTATCAACTGTCACAAATTCTACACTTAACGATTACGAAGTGTTGAAATCCGTAAAGGAAGATAAATATTACATTGCCATAGGATATGAAAATATTCCAAATATAGATAAATTTATTTCTAAATTGCCCGAAAATATAAAAATATCTAACAACAAATTTTTAAATTCAACTCTCTTAGCTAAATATATAAAACAAAAAACAGGTAAATTTATAGCTTTTGATGTGTATTTTAAAGACGGAAACTGGTATATAAGCTATGGAAATACGGGTAAAATTTTAGATTATACATGGTTTAAAAAACTTTTTATTACATACGGTAACAGATTAAAAACTAATCACAAATATAATGTTTTTCACAGCGGAGATAATATAAAAGTATATTTTAATGCTAAACACGCCGGTTATGTTACTCTTTTTGATGTAGATTCGAAAGGAGCCGTTTATATTTTAATAAATAATCAAAAAGTAAAAAAAGGCTGGAATGAACTCAGGAGTAAAGATTTTAATTTTCAGGCATATACGGATAAAAAAGAGGATTTCGAAATGTATGTTGCGGTTTTTGATAAAATACCGTTAAAATTCAGTGAGTTCAGTCTGGCGTTGGAGCCAAACGATAATCATGATTACGGTATTTTACTGAATGTTTTAAATAAATATAATTTTAATACATTAAAAATTATTACAAAAGGAAATTGATGTTAACTGTTGCTTTGCCAAAAGGTAGGATTGCCGAGGAAGTTTTGGGTATATTTAAGAAAATATTTAATGAGGGGTTTGAATTTGAAAACAGAAAACTGATACTGAAAAAAGCGGGATTTACTTTTTTGAATGTCAGAAACTGGGATGTTGCTGCGTATGTTGAAAATCAGGCGGCTGATATTGGGGTTGTAGGATTTGATGTTTTAAGCGAACTTGAAAGCGATGTTTTGGAGCTGATGGATCTGGGACTTGGTAAATGCCGTGTAAGCGTAGCCGGAATTAAAGATGATGAAAGTTATAAAGACAAAACGGAAATTGTTGTGGCAAGCAAACTTCAAAATATTGCTAAAAAATATTTTTCTAAAAAAGGAATTCCAGCAAGTATTATAAAACTCAACGGTTCGATAGAACTTGCTCCTCTGGTTGGGCTTAGTGATGTGATAGTGGATATTGTGGAAACAGGAAATACTTTAAAAGAAAACGGTCTTGAAGAAAAAGAAACTATAATGTATTCGTCTGCAAGGGTAATTGCGAATAAAAATTCTTTTATAGAAAAAAAACATTTAATACTTGAAATTGTAAACAGTATCAGGAAAGCCCATGGGGCTTGAACTTTACGGAAAAATTGAAGATCTTTTCCTTGAAAGGGAAGCCGCCCGTATTCTATGGGGGAAATTTATTTCGGAGCTTATAAACCTTGATGTCAAGACAGTGCTTGATATAGGCTGTGGAAGCGGTGATTTTTGTCAGCTTGCCATGTTAAAAGGGTTTGATATAAAAGGAATCGATTTAAGCTTAACACAGATTGAAAGGGCAAAAGCCAAATGTGAGTGTGAAATAAAAAACGTTTGTGATATAAAAGAAAGTTTTGACGCAGCTGTTGCCATATTTGATGTAATAAATTATATGAACGATGAAGAACTTAAAAAATTTTTGAAATGTGTAGAAAATGTTGCGGATAAATACTTTATTTTCGATATAAACAGTTATTTTGCAATGAACGATTTAGCGATAGGAACCCTTAAAGCGGAAGACGGCGACAGATTTGGAGTTTTATATTCTGATTTTGAAGATGATGAACTTAAAACAGAAATAACACTTTTTGAAAAAATAGAGGAATGTTATAAAAAATCTCAGGCGGAGATAATCCAGTATTATCACAGTGTAGAAAAAATATGTAAATTTACAAAAATGAAATTAATAAAAAAAATTCCTGTTTCTCTTTACGAAAGTGGAGAAATTGAAAAATGGATTTTGGTTTTTGAGAAGTGATTGTTGTGTTTTTTTGAAGCATGTTATTTTTCAGAAATTTGATTATTTTGCCTTGAAACTTTCTTTTGTTTTGCAGTAATCAGTAACAAAGCATTTTTCGCATTTCGGATTTTTTGCTGTGCAAATGTATCTTCCGAACAATACAAATCCCTGATGAAGTTCGTTCAGGTCGGTTTTAAAAGCTTCAATTAAATCTTTCTCCGTTTGTTCGACTGTTTTTGCGTCTGTGATTCCGAGCCTGTGAGCCACTCTGAAAACATGGGTGTCCACAGCCATTCTGTTTTCGCCGTTGAGCTCTATTAAAAACACGTTTGCCGTTTTGTTTCCGACACCCGGGAGTTTGATAAGCTCTTTGTGAACGCGGGGTATTTTGCCGTCAAATCTGTCTCGGACAATTTTAGCCATTTCGATGATATGCCTTGCCTTGTTGTTAAAAAACGAGCATGATTTGATTATTTCTTTGACATCTTCAAGTTTTGCATCTGCAAGAGAGTTTATGTCGGGGTATTTTTCAAAAAGGGCGGGTGTTATTATGTTTACCCTTTTATCCGTGCACTGTGCGCTTAAAATAATGGCTATTAAGAGTTCATAATCGTTTTTGTAATTAAGTTCAGTCTGGCTTCCCTTGTAATGGGCTAAAAATCTTTTTTTTATTTCTTTAAGCTCTTCAGCGGTTCTTAAAACCATTAAATTCCTTTATTTTGAGTGTTTTTAAAATTATAGCATTTTAGGCTTTATAAAAAGTGGAGAAGGGGAAAAGATATAGATAAGAAGAGGGAAATGTTATATGTTAAAGTTTAAATGATTGTTTTATAAAGCTACATCAGGGACTGAAATTGATAACCTTAAAACAAAACTTAAATAACTTCCGAACTTTAATAACCAATATACCAATACACTGATTTGTTCAAGTGTTCAGTTCACAGTTATGAGGATTGCACAGTGTCTGACACTAACAACTGTAAAAACTCAATCAACCCCAACAATCGATACACTAATACACTAATATAGCAATATACTTATTCTATTTGTTTGTCTTTCACTTTTTGCTGCCCTTTATTGTATAATAACGAATATTTTATCAAAGGAGAATTATGGCTGGACATAACAAATGGTCTAAGGTAAAACACGTAAAAGCAAAAGAAGATGCAAAAAAATCGAAAATATTTACAAAACATGTGAGAGCTATTATGACTGCGGCAAGGCAGGGCGGAGGCAATATAGACGCAAATGCCGCTTTAAGACTTGCTGTTGACAGGGCGAAAGCCGATTCTATGCCTATGAATAACATACAAAGGGCAATAGACAAAGCCACAGGAAACCTTGACGGAGTTACTCTTAGTGAAGTAAGTTATGAAGGCTACGGTCCGGGCGGAGTTGCCATAATGGTGGAATGTCTTACAGATAACAAAAATAGAACCGTAGCGGAAATAAGACATGCTTTTAAAAAAGCGGGCGGAAATGTTGGAACAAGCGGAAGTGTTGCATGGATGTTTGAAAAAAAAGGTATTATTGTCGTAAACAGAGGCGAAATGGATGATGAAATCATGGAAACGGCTATTGAGGCCGGAGCGGAAGATATTAAAGAACTTGACGAGGTTTTGGTAATAGAAAGCGCACCCGAAGATTTCAATGCTGTTTTAGAAGCCGTAAATGCCATAGATGGTATAGAAATTCTCGAAAGTAATATTCAGCTTGTAGCTACAAATGAAAGCGAAGTTGATGACGAAACGGCAGAAAAAGTAGAAAGACTTATAGAAGTGCTCGAAGATCTTGATGATGTTCAAAACGTTATACATAATATGGCTTAATTAAGATATAATTAACCTTTAATAATTACAATAAGAAAAAACTAAGGAGAATTTATGAGAAAAATAATTTTAGGCGGATTGATAGCGGCGGCGGCTTTTGCATATCCTGGTATGCAAGGTGGTATGGGAGGTCATGCCGCAATGACCGGAAAACCTATGAAGGGTTTAACGGATAATACTGTTGTTGCTGTTGTTGACGGTAAAAAAGTTACGGTTAAAGAAGTGAATAACTATTTACAGGGTATGACTGCCGACAACAGAATTAAACTACAAGAGCTTCCTGCACAGCATGTAGGACAGTTTGTAAAACAGTATGTTGATACAATATTGCTTTATAAAAAAGCAAAAGATGTGGAAAAAACACCTCAGTTTAAGGCTTTAATGCAAAAATTGGCAGTTGATTACTGGCTTAAACAGAAACTTTCAAATATAAATATTACAAATGATGAGGTAAAAAAATTTTATAAAGCAAATAAAGATATATATTTCAAAACTACTCCAAAAATTAAAGCAAGACATATTCTTGTAAAAGATGAAAAAACTGCTGAAATGCTTATCAGCAAATTAAAAGGACTTAAAGGTAAAGCCCTCGAAGAAAAATTTGCTACTCTTGCAAAAAAATACTCAACAGGTCCTACAAAAGTAAACGGGGGAGAACTTGGATGGTTTGATCCTAAACAAATGGTAAGACCTTTTGCACAGGCTGTTAACAGCATGAAACCGGGAGAGATTACATTAAAACCTGTCAAAACAAGATTTGGTTATCATGTTATTTTGCTAGAAGAGAAAAACGATAAAAATTATGTTCCGTTAAAAGACGTAAAAATGCAGATAGTTGAATATCTGAAAAGAGCAAAACTGCAAAAAGAAATTCAAAAACTTAAAGATTCTTCAAAAGTTGAAATAAAAGTTAAATAAGGGGAAAAAATGGATTTTAGTTTTGTAAAGCCGGGAGTTCTGAGCGGAAGTGAAGCGGCAAAAGTTCTTGATTACTGCAAAGAAAAAGGATTTGCTCTTCCTGCTATTAATGTTGTCGGGACAAATTCCGTAAATGCCGTATTGGAAGCGGCTAGCGAACTTAATTTACCCGTATTTATTCAATTCAGTAACGGCGGAGCTCATTTTTGGGCTGGGAAAAGTCTTGACAATACAGGAGAAAAAGCCGCTGTTTTGGGTGCTGTTGCCGGTGCTAAACATATACATACTATGGCGGAGGCTTACGGTGTTCCTGTTATTCTTCATACGGATCATGCCGCAAGAAAACTTCTTCCATGGATAGATGGGCTTATAGAAGCTAATAAAGCACATTATGAGAAATACGGAAGACCTTTGTATTCTTCGCATATGCTTGATTTAAGCGAAGAGTCCCTTGAAGAAAATGTAGGAACATGTAAAGAGTATTTCAAAAAATTAAGCGCACTTGATATTATGCTTGAAATAGAGCTCGGTGTAACAGGCGGAGAAGAAGACGGGGTTGACAATACAGGAATTGAAAATTCTAAGCTTTACACTCAACCGGAAGACGTGGCTTATGCTTATAAAGAGTTAAGTGAAGTAAGTAATTTATTTACAATTGCGGCAAGTTTCGGTAACGTTCACGGTGTTTATAAACCGGGACATGTAAAACTTGAACCTGTAATACTTAAAAATTCTCAGGAATATGTTAAAAAAGAATTTAATTTGAGAGATGACAAACCTGTTAGGTTTGTATTTCACGGAGGAAGCGGAAGTGAGCTTTCTAAAATTCACGAAGCCATTGATTACGGAGTGGTCAAAATGAATATCGATACAGATACACAATGGGCATTCTGGGCGGGTGTAAAAGGATATATTGAAAAATTTAAAGATTATCTTCAGTCACAAATCGGAAATCCGGAAGGTGATGATAAACCAAATAAAAAATATTATGATCCTAGAAAATGGTTAAGAGACGGTGAAAAGTCTATGAAAAACAGAGTTATTGAAGCTTATAAAGATCTTAAAGCTATTTAAATGAACACTTTATGGGAAATTTCCAATTCTCCCATCACCCCTTTTTATTTTAATAATACGCTGTTTCATATAAAAAGGGATGATTTACTGCATCCCTGTTTTAACGGTAATAAAGCAAGAAAATTTTATTATTTCTTAAAAAATGAATTTCCCGGTGTTAAAAGAGTTGTTTCTTTCGGTTCTAACCAGTCAAATGCAATGTATTCTTTAAGTGAACTTTGTAAACTTAAAAAGTGGGAATTTTTATATTATACCAATCATATTTCATCTACTTTAAGAAAAAATCCCCAGGGAAATTATCTCAGGGCTTTGCTTAACGGTGCCAATATTATACAGACCGATTTAAATGGTGAAAAATTAATTAAATTTGTAAAATCTCTTAAAAACGAAGAAACCTTAATCATAGAAGAAGGCGGACGAATTAAACAAAGTGAATACGGTATTAAGCTTTTGGCGGAAGAAGTGAATGAATATGCCCTCAAACATCATTTGAAAATTTTTTTGCCTTCCGGAACCGGAACAACAGCTTATTTTTTGTCTAAACATGTAAATACCGAAGTTTTGACGGTGCCCTGCGTCGGTGATGAAAAATATCTTAAAAAACAGTTTAAATGGCTGGGCGGCGGTAAAATTCCGACAATATTAAAACCCAGAAAAAAATATCATTACGGTAAACTTTATAACGAATTGTATTATTTGTGGAAAAAACTTAAAAGTGCCGGTATAGAATTTGATATGCTTTATGATTTGGTTGGATGGGACACTGTTTTGTATTATGGGTTAAAAGATGTCTTATATATTCATCAAGGCGGAATACTGGGTAATGAAACCATGGTAAAAAGATATGAAAGAAAAATACGGATTTTAAAACATCAATAATGCGAAACTTTCTTAGAACATCAGTAATTAATACTGAAATGTAACAATTCTGGACATAATTTTTACAAATTAATATAAGTTTAATTTATATCATTCTAAATGAATGTTCATTTTGATATCATATTATATAATCTTAAAATTACGGAGGGCAGTATGGATTTGTTTATAATTTTAAGTATCGTTTTGCCATGGGTTGCGGCATTAACGATATATCTTGTTAAGAATGATTTTCTTACCAATGTTTTATCCATGCTTATGTTGCCGTTGCTCGGCTATTTTGCATGGATGATATATACAAGCGGTAATTTACCGTATTTACTGGATACACCGCACTGGGTGAATGTGCTTATAACAGTGTATGATTTCGGTCTTTTGGGTTATTTTTTATATCAGGGTGTAAAAAACAAAAGTCTTCTTGTAAGCGGACTAGCCGTATTACAGCTTGCACTTTTGATTATAGTGGTTTTGGTTATAAAACATACGGACACTGCGAACATATATGTGGATAAGCTTACTGCATTTATGTATATGATAGTTGCTGTTGTCGGTGTTCCGATTGCCATATTTGCAACTAAGTATATGGAATACGACGAAAAAGGAAAACACAGCTTTGTAGCAATTCTTATCTGGTTTTTGGGTGTTATGAATTTTGCTGTGAGTGTAAACAATATCGAATGGTTTTTTGCTCTTTTTGAAACAACAACCCTTGCTTCATATGTTTTAATCAGATTCAGAATGGATAAAGTAGCTGTTCAAAACGCCGTTTTGGCTTTATGGATGAATCAGATAGGAGGAGTTGCAATCCTTTTTGCTCTGCTTACTTTTATAAAAACATCAGGAATTTATCATTTTTCAGATTTACTAAATGCTGATCCGAAAGCACTTTCTCTTGCTGCTCTCGGCTTCCTGTCTTTAAGTGCTCTTGTTAAGGGTGCACAAATGCCGTTTCATAAATGGCTTTTAGGTGCCATGGTGGCTCCGACGCCGGTCAGCGCTATACTGCATTCGGCTACAATGGTTAAAATTGCACCTTATTTGCTTCTTAGAATTTCTCCTATCATCAAAGGAACTCTGCTTGCGAAACTTCTTATAATCACAACGGGATTTGTTTTTGTTGCAGCGGCTGTTATAGCCCTTACGCAGGATAATTTCAAAAAAATCCTTGCATATTCGACAATTTCGCTGTTGGGGCTTATGATGCTTGCGGCCGTTGTGGGAACTCCTGTTGCGATTACGGCGAGTTTACTGCTTATACTTTTCCATGCTTTTGCAAAAGGGTTTTTATTTATCGAAGCTGGTGTTTTGGAAAAAGTCTTTCATGTTAAATACATTAAAGAAATGAGAAGGCTTATTGAAAGAGCCCCTTTAACACTTATGTTTATTTTCTTCGGATTTTTAAATATGACTTTTGTGCCTTTTGGAACATTTATAGGTAAATGGATTATGATAGAAGAGGCAAGCGGTTTTTTAGGACACGGTAGTTATGTTCTGCTTATATTGTATGTTGGTGCGGGAAGTGCGTTTTTAAGCGTGCTTTATATGAAAGTATTGGGAATAAGCGTCAGAAAAGCACATGGTATTGATAAGGTTAAATTCCTACCCCTTCCAAAAAGATTTAATTTCGTATCAATATGGTATTATCTGTTTTTATTGACTATGACGGTGTTTATCGCACCTTTTATTGCAACACAGATTGTTCCTATCGCAAATGAACTCAGCGGAAGCGTTGCGAATATTCACGCAAACAATTTATCGCTTACTATAAACAGTTCAACCCTTTATTTCTGGCAGATTATGGGTGCGCTGATTATATTGCTGTTAATTCATGCGTTGCCGTTTTTTGTAAACTTTAAAAAAGTGGATACGGCTATGCCGTATAACTGCGGTGAGGCATTTCCAAGACATATAGAAACATACAATTTTATATGTATTTCAAAATATGAAAATTATCTCATTGCGTTTTCTGTGGCTTTATTTATTATGGTGTTAGTTCTTGGAGGAGGATTGTTATGAAATTCGAAACTTTAATGATACTTTTGACGGTTTTTGCCCCTGTTTTGGGAGGTTTTATATACGGTATTGAAAGAATAGTCAAAGCAAGAATGCAAAGCAGGGTGGGGCCGCCTCTTATGCAGCCTTTTTATGATTTTTTCAAACTTATGGATAAACGCCCTTTAATGGTGCATTCTCTTCATGCGGTAATGGGAATTATGTATTTTATAGCATGCTGGTTTGCCCTGCTGGTTCTTTTTTTGGGAAATGATTTGCTTATAGCTGTATTTTTTCATGTTATAGCTGTGCTGGCGCTTACAATCGGAGCGTTCAGTGTCCGAAGTCCATACAGTGTAATAGGTGCTATGAGAGAGCTTATGCACATGATAAGTTACGAGCCGCTTATGGTATTAATGGTAGTTGCTTTTTATGAAGTTGTGGGAAGCTTCAATCTTAAAGAAATTTTAACTTATGACGGTATTCCTCTTTTACAGATGCCTGTGGTTTTTATAGCTTATGTATTGTCTATTCCTATGCTTTTACACAAATCGCCTTTTGATGTGGCGGAAGCACACCAGGAAATAGTCGGCGGACCGGAAATAGAATACAGCGGACCTTTTTATGAAGCCGTATATACGGGTAAATGGATAGAATATGTCTATGTGTTTTTCTTTGTATTTTTATTTGGAGGAAATAATTATTGGCTTGGGGCACTGCTTGTTTTAGGCGTGTTTTTGTTTGTAAACGCCCTTGATAATGCAACGGCAAGGCTTGATTTTAGAAGAATGGTTAAATTCAGCTGGTTTTTTTTGATACCGGTTTCCGCGCTTAATATAATCTTTTTGGCATTATGGAGGTAATTATGGGTATATTTAGTAAATTTAGAAAAAAATCCCCATGGATTTTACATTACAATACCGGCGGATGTAACGGTTGTGATATTGAAATTCTGGCTGCTCTTGCGCCAAAATACGATATAGAAAGATTCGGAATGCTAAACAGGGGTAATCCGAAGCAGTCCGATATTCTTCTTGTTACAGGCCCCGTTACAAAAAGATGCCGTGATATTTTAAGAAGGCTTTATCTGGAAATGCCGGAACCAAAAGTTGTTGTCGCAATGGGAGCGTGTGCACATGGAGGAGGAATATTCAGGGATTTTTACCATGTAGAAAACGGTGTGGATAATATAATTCCGGTGGATGTTTGGATTCCCGGATGTGCACCGAGGGTTGAAGCGGTAATCGATGGAATGGTGGAAGCCGTTAAAATATGGGAAAAGAAAACAAAAGAAAAAGAATATATGAGGAACCACAGTGTGGAATTATTAAAAAAATTAGGAGCCAGAGATGATGATTAATCCTGAAATTACGTTTTTTGAGGCGACTTTGGATAACATAGTCGAACTTATCGGCCAATGGTATGATAAAAGTAAATATCATTATGTAACGGTTAATGCCACTGATTTAGGGGGCAATCTGGTAATAGACTGGATTTTTTCAGCTTATTATGAAAAAGACAAACTGTTTGTATTCAGAGTTGAAAATGTTGATTATAATGCAAGAATACCTTCAATTGTTCCTGCGGTTCCGAGTGCGTGGATAGCCGAATGGGAACTTGCGGATTTATTCGGATTAGATGTGGAAAATGCGGCAAAAGGTGTGTTTATAGAACCGGACGCACCTCAGGCGCCATTGAGAAAGGATAGCTGATGGGTAATAAAATTATAGTTCCTTTCGGTTCACAGCATGTTGCTTTGCCTGAACCGGTAAGTTTTCTGTTTGAAACTCAAAACGAGGTTATTACCGATGTAACGGTAAATATAGGTTATGTTCACAGAGGTATAGAAAAAGCTGCAATTACAAAATTTGATTTTACTCAATTGCCGTATCTTGTGGCAAGGGTGTGCGGGCTTTGTTCCATTACGCACGCTGGAGCATATACGCACGGTATAGAAAAACTTCTCGGAATTGAAACAAACAAAAAAATAGATTATTTAAGAATGCTTGTTGTAGAGCTTGACAGAATTCATTCACATATGCTGGCAAACGGTCACGTTGCCGAGGTTGTGGGTTATGAAAACCTTTTTATGCAGACGTTCAGATACAGGGAAGACGTAATGGATATACTTGAAAGAATCACCGGTAACAGGGTTCAGTATGATTATCAGATAATCGGTGGTGTTGCCAGGGATTTTGATAAAGAAACAGAAAATTTTGCAAGGGAAAAACTCTTAAAACTTAAAGCAAACACCCAAAAACTTATAGAGTTTTTTGAAAATGATTATACTTTCGGTGTAAAAACAAAAGGTGTAGGAACTATTACCAAAGAAATGGCCGAAGAATTTAATACAGCCGGTCCGATAGCAAGAGCCAGCGGACTTGAAACAGACGCCAGGGCCGAATACAATTATCTACCGTTTGAAGAAGTCGGGTATAAACTTCAAACAAGAAAAGAAGGTGATGTGTGGGCTAGAAATATGGTTAGATTTGATGAAATTATGAATTCGATTGAAATGTGTCTTAATATACTTGACGGGGTTCCTGAGGGAGAACACAGGGTAAAAGTAAAAGGAAGACCGGACGGAGAAACTTTTGTGCGCGTGGAAGCTCCTAGGGGAGAATGTTTTTATTATCTTAAAGGCAATAAAACAAAAGTTTTGGAAAGAGTCAGAATCAGAGTTCCGACATACGCAAACATTCCGGTGTTAAAAGAGCTGTTTGTAGGCGAAAAATATTCTGATGCACAGTCAATAGTATTAAGCTTTGACCCGTGTATGAGCTGCACCGCCAGATAGTTAAAAGTGAAAAATTAAGGAGAAATAATGATTCAGATGTTTATAGAATCGCTTAAAAACCTGGTGTCAAAACCTGAAACAATCAAATATCCTTTTGCTCCGTCGCCTGAACCAAAAGGATACAGAGGGACGATACTTTACAATGAAGAACTTTGTATATTTTGTGATAAATGTGAAAACATATGTCCTCCCGGTGCTATTAAATTTGAAGTTGTGGATGTTCAAAGCGGTAAAAAGCAATACAACTACAATCCGTATCTTTGTATATACTGCGGAGCGTGTGTCGATGCATGTCCGAAAGCGGAAGAGGGCTGTCTTACGCAAGCTGAAACCAGAACGCCTGTAATGGGTGAAAGTGTTGTTAAAGATACTAAACTGGGATATTTTATCAACGAAGTGGAAAACCCCAAAGATGTTGAAAAAAAATGGAGAGAGCTTGAAAACAGAGCTGCAAAAAGCAGAGTTGAACTGGCTGAATACAAAAAAGCCAAAAGAGCTGCCGCAAAAGCTGCAAAATCAACCGCTGCTTCAAATGAATAATCTTCCCTTTTTCTTTTTTTAGGTGTATAATTCCTTGTGAATATCTATTCATTAAGGTGAAACATGAAAATAGCTTTTTATGAAATAAAACCGGAAGAAAAAGAGTTCTTCGAACAAAACCTGCAAAACCATGAATTGTATTTTTTTGATAAAACCGTTAATGAATATGACAATATAAACGATTTTGAAATAATATCCGTATTTGTTCATTCAAAAGTTAATAGGGAAGTTTTGAACAGATTTCCGAATCTTAAATATATTCATACACGTTCAACAGGCTATGAGCATCTTGATTTAGATGAAATTTATAAAAGAAACATTACAGCCAGCAATGTAAGAGGATATGCCGGTCCCGCTGTTGGTGAATTTGCTTTTTCCCTGCTTTTGGAGGCATTGAGAAAAACATATATTGCAATTACACGTCTGAAAAACGGAAGTCTGTGTTATTCGGATTTAAAAGGGATTGAAATAACCGGTAAAAGAATAGGTATTCTTGGGTTTGGGACAATCGGAAGTTATATTGCAAAACTGGCTGTGGGTTTTGGTGCTTCCGTAAACGTTTTTAACAGAAGTAAAAAAGTTATGCCGGGTGTTAATGTTACACAAAACCTTGATGAGGTTTTGTGTGAAAGTGATTTTTTATTTATTGCCCTTCCTTTGACAAAGAACACTAAAAATCTGATAAACAGTAAAAATATTAAGAAATTTAACGGTTCTGTTATAGTAAACCCGGCACGGGCGGAAATAATAGAAAAAAAAGTTTATGAAACATTCGAAGGTATAATAGCGGCGGATGTTTTGCCTGATTGGAATTTGGCAAGAAAAGATAATATAATAGCTACACCTCATATGGCATATTATACCCGAGAGGCTCTTTATAGAATTATGAAAATATCACTTGAGAATATTACAGATTTTATTAACGGTAAAAATCCAAGAAACTGTTTAAAACAAACATATCAAAAGGAGAACAGATGAGAAGATTATTATTTTTAGGAATATGCACTGCGTTATCATTTGCTTGCAGCAGTAACTGTCTGGAATGTCATCCGAAATTAAAACCTATGGAATATGATAAAACAAATAAATACTACAAAGAACATCATTTTTTAACAACTTGCACTAAATGTCATCCGAATCATCCTAGCAAAGGAATGGATGAGTGCGGTGCTGATTGTTTTGACTGTCATGACAGAGATAAGCTTACTCATACACCTATTCTAGAACACCAAAAGCTTAAGACCTGCACAAAATGCCATAAGGATACTTTAAAGGATGTTATACCAAAAGTGCCTGATAATAATTTTTTAAATATTAATAAAAATTAAATTTTATTTTTATTAACCTCTTCGAGTATTGTGTTTGCCATATTATTGACATTGTTGGCGATATTGTCGACAATTTCTACATCATTTTCCATTTTTTCTGTTTTTTGATTTACGGTTATAATTTTTTCGGAAATATTATTTATATCTCCCGCCTGTTTGACGATGCCTTCTCCTATAGTGGTTATAGACTGGGTAAGTATATTTATGTTTGTGTTTATTTCATTAAGGCTTTTTTGTGTTTTTTCTGCAAGTTTTCTTACTTCATCCGCAACTACGGCAAAACCTCTTCCGTGCTCTCCGGCACGTGCCGCTTCTATTGCGGCATTCAGAGCCAGTAAATTGGTCTGGTCTGCAATTTCCTGAATCATTTTTACTATGTTTTTTATATCATGTGACTGTTCTACAACATTTTTTGTTTCGTTTGATATGTTTAAAACCTCAGTATTTATTGTTTGAATATTATCTGCGGCATGCGAAAGTTCACAGGAAGCCTCTTTGGCAAATATTTTTAACTGATCCATTTTTTCTTTTAGTTCAAAAGCCGTATTGTTAAGCTGTTCTCCATTGTTCTTGTTTTTTGTTAATATTTTTGAGATGGTTTCAATTACGGAATTAACAGCTTTTTCAACTTTTCCTATTGAATTTTCTATCTTATGCGTAAAATCTCTTTCCATGGCTTTTTCTAATACATAAACTGTTTTATTGATATCCGTACCTACTATTTGTTCAAAAATATTTTGCATTTCGTTAAAAAGATTTCTTACTTTTTCGAGTTCTGGATTTGCTGCTTTTTCATGTATTCTGCCCTCTAAAACACCTTTTTTCATTTTTTCAACTTCTCTGACAAGACCGTTTATCATTATATTGTCCTGTGCGAGTTTTTCTTCAGTTTTTATAATGTTTTCGTTGATTATTGAAGCCATCTTTCCAAATTCATCTTGAGTGTTAAGGTCAATTTTTTCAACACTGTTGGTTTCTTTATTCATAAATTTGAAGAAATTATTCAATCCGTCTTTGAATACGGTTATGTTGTTTATTATGTTTTTGGAAGTGATATAAACTGTTACCGTTATAAAGATGAAAAGCAGTAAATAAGCAATACTTATAAAAATAATATATTTTATGTTGTTTTTATATATGTCGTTTATGGCTTTTGTGTTTTTATTTTGAATAAATTCAAGCACTTTGTTTATTGCGGCAATTTTTGTGTTTATTTGTTTGAAAAACTCTTCCCCTTTTTCTTTTACAAAAAAGTAATTACTTAAATTACCTATTAAATTTAATATTTCTCCGTCGTTTTCAGACACTTTGTTATTTAATGTTTTAAGGTCTAAATTCTGGTTGTTTTTAAGAATTTCAACTTTTTTCCTGTAAGCTTTAACAAGGTTTTTTAATAAGTTTTTTTCAATATCCGTAACATAAGGAAGAGCAAGATAGGCATTTACATCATCTTGTAAGTCATCTAAATCGCAAGCAATATCGTCAATTGTATCACTGTCTCTTGTCGCGTAATAACTTCTTAAATCTGTTTCAAAACCTCCGGCTCCTATATCGCTTTTTATGAAACTAAGCAGCATTTTTTTGTCAACATCGTGAAGCATTCTGTTTTCTGTTTCGCTGATTGTGTTAAAAAGTTTTCTGTTTTTTATAATTTGTTCATTATATATTTTTAATATGTCTTTTGTGGCGTTTTTTTGAAAATTATTCATAAATGTTTTTTGTTTGATTACAAGATTTGAAAAAAGTTCATATTCACCCGGGTTAAACAGCCCTCTGGATATAGCTTTTGATGCTATAATTTTTTCTATTTCAGCCTTTTCTTTTGTGTATGCAAGGCTTAAATATGAATTTAATATTTTTGAAAGCTGATTTGAAGACATATAAGAAAGTGTTTCTGTAAGTGAAATTGTTTTATCATTAATGGTAGAGTAATATTTTATAACATCTGAAGTTTTTATTTTTAATGTAAGTATATTATCTCTAAATGATTTAATTTTAGATAGTTCAGTTAGTATATCGTTTATTTTACGGTAATAGTCAATATTTATATTTTTTATTTTAGACAGGGTTAGTGTGTTTATAGCAGTTAAAAAAGAAGCTTTTCTTTTGTCTGTTGCTTTGATCTGCTGTTGAAGCTTAGATTTGTATTTGTTGTTTTTTGTTTGCAGATACAATACGCTTAAAGTTCTTTCATTTTGCAGATTGTCTACTAGTTTCTGACCTTTTATTGTAATGTTCAATAGAGTGTTTATCCTGTTAAGTTGTCTGATGTCATTATATTTTTTATACATAGAATCAAGCATAAGCCAACATAAAAATATTGACGGAATAAGAGTGATTAAAATAAGTTTCTTCTTAATTGTAAGATTGTTAAAATATTCCATTTTTTGCCTTTTTTTAAAATATGACGTAAATTATACCTATTTTATTTAATATTTGAAAGTGTTTTTAGGGAAAAATATAAAAAATTTTTTTATATTTTTTAAAATAAGTTATTAAGTGCTTGACATGTCTGTTCTTTTTACATATAATTTCAGTCCACAACGACAAGTTGTGATTAAAATTATACTGACCCGTTAGCTCAGTCGGTAGAGCATCTGCCTTTTAAGCAGAGGGCCGTTGGTTCGAATCCAACACGGGTCACCACTAGATGGCCCCTTCGTCTAGCGGTTAGGACACCGCCCTTTCACGGCGGCGACACGGGTTCAAGTCCCGTAGGGGTCACCACTACAAAAGAGTCCTAATCCCTTTTTATTTTTCATATTCCATGGTCGCTTAGCTCAGCTGGGAGAGCATCAGCCTTACAAGCTGAGGGTCGCAGGTTCGAGCCCTGCAGCGACCACCATACACAATGCCAAGTGTGGAGCCGTAGTTTAGCTGGTTAGAATGCCGGCCTGTCACGCCGGAGGTCGCGGGTTCGAGTCCCGTCGGCTCCGCCATTTAATTAACAATAACAGTGTCTGGCACTGAATGTGTTAGACTTACTCCATTTCTTAATTTAAACAATCTGGTTTAAAAGCAAAAAAGGTATATATCAGTCGTTTTTTGTTAATTTTCTGACAACTTAACTGACAGTTAAGATAGATTTATAGCATAATAACTCATTTAAAAACGATGATTCCTTAATTCCAAGTATTTTACTTCTGATATTTTTCACTTCTTCTAAATCAGCACT
>Ga0256837_1000530_pt1 | contig 31419 bp, 37 predicted proteins | sample 4562384metaG_FD_185976 | JGI IMG/M metagenome (GOLD analysis project Ga0256837, IMG submission 185976) | Hydrothermal vent microbial communities from Guaymas Basin, Mexico - 4561-384 | ecosystem: Environmental > Aquatic > Marine > Hydrothermal vents | place: Mexico: Guaymas Basin | collected... | reverse complement strand
AAAATGGCAAAAATCCATTTCAAATTGGGCTGAAATCATCTCTCAATTTGCTATAATTTTTGAAAACAGACTGGAACCTTATTTAAAATGACTTTTATGGTTTACACAAAGTATGAAGCGGTCTCCAATAGTCGCAAGCGTTACAATAACAATCATTGTATTACGCAGAGAAAGAGCACGCAAAAACTTCATCTTCATTCCTTTTTTTGATATTCTTTTGAAATTATTATAACAAAAAAAGGACAAATAAATGAAAGCGTATGAATTTTGCCTGCCTAATCAAGACGAAGTTGAAATCTGTCTGCGGGATTTAAAAGGAAAATGGATAATTTTATATTTTTACCCCAAAGACAACACACCCGGGTGCACCCTTGAAGCTAAAGAATTTACCGAGCTGCTTGATGAATTTGAAAAATATAATGCCATTGTGATAGGTATCAGTCCCGACAGCCCGAAAAAACACTGTAATTTTATAGAAAAACACGATTTAAACATTACCCTTCTAAGCGATGAAAAAAAAGAAACTTTAAAAGCCTACGGTGCTTGGGGCAAAAAGAAAATGTATGGGAAAGAATATGAAGGCGTTATACGTTCTACATTTATTATAAACCCCGAGGGTGAAATTGTAAAAGAATGCAAAAAAGTTAAAGCAAAAGGACATGCCAAAAAAGTTTTGAAAGATTTAAAAAGTTTATTCGCAACCGAGTAATTTTTTTAGATAAAACTCTATTTCTTTCGGCTTATTTTTTGATATAAAGCCGTCGGCATTAAGGCTTTTTGCCATTTCCTCATTTGATTTGCCACTCATTGTTGAATTTACTATAATAGGGATATTGGAATATTTTTCCGATTTTTTCATCTCTTTAATTACTTCAAAACCGCTTTTTTTAGGCATCTCCAAATCTGTTATAACGGCAAAAATATTCTTTGGATCTTGTTGAAACAGATAATTCAGCAATTCTTCCCCGTTATTAAAAAGTTTAAAAGTAACTTTCATTTTCTCCAAAGTTCTTGAAAGTGACTTTAAAACCATTTTTGAATCATCAGCCACCAGAACAGTTTTATCAATATCAAGAGATTTAACGCTACTCATTTCAGTTTCATTTGATTCTTCTATAAAAGGAAATGCTTCCGTTACCATTTTTTCCAAATCCAGAACTTCCACTATTTGATCATTGTCTTTAAAATAACCGATTATTTTTTTATTATCGCTTCTTACAAACTCATCCCAGCTTATGGTTTTTATGCCTATGGGTTTTGATATCATCACACCTACTACAATATTAAGAAAATCACATACCATTAAAATATTACTCTCTCCGGAATTTCCGCTCAACCACATATTTAAATTTATAACAGGTATAGTCATTCCCCTGATATTGGCGATACCGGCGACAAAATCAACAGGACTGAAAATATCCGTCAATTTATCCTTATATATAATCACCTCTTTGATTTTAAAAATATTTGCCGCAAATCTTGTTTTGCTTCCAGTTATTTCAAACTGAAAAAAATGCACTTCATTTCTTAAATGCGTTGATGTCAGTTGTTCTATTTTTGATATTCCCATTTACAATCCCTGTTAAGCTAATACGGTTATTATATCATATAATTTTTTAAAAGCCATACCTTTTCATTGCTCCCGCAGCTTCTTTTTTAAGTTCTTTTTCTTTCATAACCCTTCGTTTATCGTGAAGTTTTCTTCCTTTTGCCACAGCAAATTCAAGTTTGGCACGGTTACGGCTGTTGAAATATATCCTGAGAGGCACAAGCGTATAGCCTCTTTCGCTGGTATATCCGGCCAGTTTGGCTATTTCGTATTTATGCAAAAGAAGTTTTCTAGGTCTTTTTTCATCATGTCTAAAAACCGAATAAGTAGTATCCAGATTACTGATATGCCCTTGAAGCCACCACACTTCCCCGTCTTTTATTCTAATATACGAATCTTTAAGATTTACCCTTCCGGCACGAAGAGCCTTGACTTCACTGCCTTTTAATTCTATCCCCGCTTCATATTTATCAAAAATATCATAATCATGAAACGCTTTTCTGTTTGTAGCCACAGTTTTCATACAACCTCTCCCTCACTTTACTCTTTTATTTTTCATTTTTCATTTTTCACTTTTCACTTTTAAAAACCGTTCCGCCCTTATGCTCCCCGCTTAAAAACGATTTAACATCGTTTAAATCAAATCCGCTTGTTAAAAACATTTTTTTATTTCTTTTCATTAAAAATTCAGCGGCTTTTAATTTGGTTACAATTCCCCCTGTTGCAAATTTATCGGTAGGATCACATTTCTGTTTCAACCACTCCGGTTTAATTTCTTTTATATTTTTTAAAGGTTTTGCATTTTTGTTTGTTTTTGGATTATCGGTATAAAAAGCGTCAATATCACTGAGTATTATCAGTATATCGGCATCAAAATAATATGTTACATAAGCACTCAGCTGATCATTGTCACCAAAGAGTATTTCTTCAACACTTACGGAATCGTTTTCATTGATAATCGGAATAATTTTATGCCCAAGCAAAACATTAATCATCTTTTTTGCGTTCTGTGTTCTTTTTCGGCTGTCAAAATCAGCGGCTGTTACCAGCACCTGGGCGACTGTCACATCGTATTTATGAAATCTTTCTTTATATTCCCTCATCAAAAGAGGCTGTCCTATTGCGGCAAGAGCCTGTTTGTTTTCAAGTCTGTCTTTTTCAAGAGGGCATCTGGTATATCCCGCCCCAACGGCTCCGCTGCTGACAAGCAGTATTTCATAATTTTTATTTAATTCGCTTAAAAGTCTGACAATATCATCTATTCTTCTGCTAAGCCTGCCGTTTTCGTATAACGTAGCAGTCCCTACTTTAAAAACTATCCTCTTCATTTTCTCTTCTTTTATTTTTTTCAACTAAATCCAAAAGTGCAAATTTTAAACTTTCTATATTGATATTAGCCACCGAACTTATAGGCAAAACAAACATTTTTTCATCAAAATGACACGGAAAATCAGGATTTGCCTTAAATTTCGGTTCTGTTTTTTCAATTCCGGTTTTTTCAAAAAACTCTTCTATTTTTTCAGGTTCCGCGCTGTCGCATTTTGTAAGTGCGATAGCAAAATTCCTGCCTGCAAGTTTTTCGCTATATTCTTTAAGCTCTTTTTGAAGGGTTTTAAACTGATATACCGGATCCCTGTATGAGCTTAAATCAATCATATAAAGAATTGTTGACGTTCGTTCTATATGTTTTAAAAATTCAATTCCAAGCCCCTTGCCTTCATGCGCCCCTTCGATAATACCCGGAATATCCGCCATTACGAAACTTCTATATTCATCTACCCTTACAACGCCCAGCTTTGGTGTGAGTGTTGTAAATTCATAATTCGCTATTTCCGGTTTTGCATTGCTTAAAGTGCTTATAAGAGTGGATTTGCCTGCATTTGGAAATCCCACAAGCCCTACATCCGCAATAAGTTTAAGCTCCATGATTATTTCAAGCTCCCCGCCCTCTTCTCCGGGCTGGGCAAACCTCGGCACCTGATTTCTCGGTCCTCTGAAATGCCAGTTTCCAAGTCCTCCCCTGCCGCCTTCAAGCAAAACTTTTCTGTCGCCGTCATTTTTCATATCAAGCAGTATTTCTCCGCTCAAAGCGTCTTTTATTATCGTTCCCGGCGGAACTTTCAAAACAATATCCTCACCGTTTGCACCGTGTTTTTTCCTGCCTTCTCCCGGACGGCCGTTTTTAGCTTTTAGAAGATGTTTTCCTTTGTAATAAGAAAGGGTATGGGTGTTTTTATCGCATTCGATAATAACATCTCCGCCCTTTCCGCCGTCTCCTCCGTCCGGTCCGCCTTTAACGACAAATTTTTCACGCCTGAAACTTACACAGCCGGCACCGCCTTTACCTGATTTTACTTTTAATTTTATATTGTCTACAAACATTTATACTCCTAATATGTGTTCAGTATTCAGTGTTCAGTAAACAATTATCAGTTATTAGCACTGAACCCTCTGAAAAATATTATTTTAAGAAAATATCTACAGCGTAATGGTCGAAATTTCTTTGAAATTTCGGATCACCATAGCGAAGCCGTTTGAAAAAATAATATTTTTCAGAGGATACTATTAGTAAAAACTGAACACTGATTATGAATTTTATCAAATTATGGATTAAAAAAGTGGGGGAAAAGAAAGAATTAGCTGTTTTCGATTGGATATACTGAAACTTTTTTTCTTTGTTTGTCTTTAATTTCAAATTTTACATATCCGTCGATTAAAGCAAAAATTGTATGATCTTTCCCAAGACCTACATTGTTACCGGGATGAACTTTTGTTCCTCTTTGTCTGATAATAATATTTCCGGCTCGAACGAATTCTCCTCCGAATTTTTTCACTCCGAGTCTTCTACCGGCAGAATCTCTGTTGTTCTGGGTTGACCCTTGTCCTTTTTTATGTGCCATGGAATCTCCTTAAATTAAGCTACGATTTCTTTAATTACAACTCTTGTAAAGTCTCTTCTAAAACCTCTTTTGTTTCTTGAATCTTTTCTTCTTCTTTTTTTGAAGATAATAACTTTTTTCCCTCTTCCGTTATTAATTACTTCCGCTACTACTTTTGCACCTTCTACCGTAGGTGTTCCGATTTTAGTTTCGTCACCTTTAACTAATAAAACTTCGTTTATTTCAATACTTGATTTAGGCTCAGCACCTTCGATTCTATCAAGTTCTAATACGTCTCCAACGTTTACTTTATATTGTTTTCCGCCGTGTTTAATAACTGCATACATTTTTCTAACCCTTTATTGGTTTTTTAGGATGAAATATTAACCACATTTCCTTAAACTAAACTTAAATTAAGAAGTTTTTAAGAAAACTAGCCTGCAAAAGCTATACATTCTATTTCAACTTTGGCTCCCTTTGGAAGCTCTTTAACCGCAACGGTGCTTCTGGCCGGTTTATGTTTAAAATATTCCCCGTAAATTTCGTTAACAGATGCAAAATTGTTTATATCATCCAAAAATATTGTAGTTTTTACTACATTTTCCAATTTTACGCCCGCTGCACCGAGAACCGATTTTAAATTTTCACATACCTGTTTAGTCTGTATTTTAACATCAACATCAAGAAAATCCCCATCAGGAGTCAAAGCTATCTGTCCTGACGTATATATGAAATTCCCGGCTTTGATTGCCTGAGAATATGGTCCTATCGCTTCGGGAGCGTTTTTAGTATAAATTTTTTCCATACAATTCCCTTTTTGCGAAATTATAGCAAATACTTTTCCGTATTGTTAAAACAAAAACTAAAATTTTTCCAAAGCTTTTGATTTAATAACCACTTCGGCATTGCCTATATTAAAAATATCTCCGGTGTTTATCTCTTTTAAATCAACTCTTTTACCGTTTTTAGTCACCTCCGCAAATCCTTTTTTCGTTCTTTTTTCCGGATTTAGCGTTTCATATGCACGTTTTAAATTGTCAAGTTCTTTTTCTTTTGATAAAAACACCTGAAAAAATTTGTTTTTTAATGTGTCTTTTAAGAGATTTATCTCTTTTTGGTAAGAGTTTATTTTTACTTCCGGCGAATTTAACTGATACAGATTTTTATATTCGTTAAGTTCGTTTTCTTTTTGCTGTATTTTATTTAAATACATCTGGGTAAACCTTTTTAAAATCAGTTCACACTCTTCCAGTTTCATATCCAGTTTTCTGACAGGCGAATTTGCGTTTAACATCTCTTTTAAATGTAAAAGCTCTTTTTCTTTTTTCTGTAAAATATAAGAAATTTTATATTGCATTGTGTTTTTCATTTCATCAAGCATAAGCAGTATTTCATTTTTATCCGGAAGTGCTATTTCCATGGCGTTGCTCGGTGTGGCAGCCCTTACATCCGCTACAAAATCGCTTATTAAATAATCAATCTCATGTCCCACTGCCGAAATTACAGGGGTTTTTGCATTAAATATTGCATCTGCCACAACCCTTTCGTTAAAAGGCCACAAATCCTCTTTACTTCCGCCGCCCCTTCCTGTAACAATCAAATCAAAACCCCTGCCGTCTTCAAAAACATATTCATCCGCCGTTTTAATTTTAAAGGCTATATCATCCGCCGCACCGTCGCCCTGAACCAGTGCGTTAAAAAGATAAAATTCGCTTAACAGCCATCTTTTTGAAGCGACCCTCAGCATATCCTGTAATGCGGCACCCGTTGATGAAGTTACAATTGCAATGCGTTTGGGAAATTTCGGAAGAGGCTTTTTTTTGCTTTCGTCAAAGTATCCTAGTTTGCTTAACTCTTCTTTTAACTGCTCATAAGCCCTTTGCAAAGCCCCTACCCCGCTTGGTTCTATACTCTGGGCTATTATTTTATACTCGCCTCTTGGGACATATACGCTTAAAGCCCCGTAAACGGTTACCTTTTCGCCTTCTTTTACACGGAATTTCATACGCGAGAGATTACTTTTCCACATTGCGCAGCTAATTGAAGAATTTTTGTCTTTAAGTGTAAAATAAAGATGCCCCGACGAATGATATACCGCCTTGCTTACTTCACCCTCAACCAGAACTATTTCGAAATGTGATTCAATTATGCTTTTTATCTGGTTGTTAAGCTCCGTAACACTCAGCGCTCTCAAAATTCATCCTTTTTTTTCACACAATCTCCCTCTTAATTCTCGGAGAAATTTTGACAAGAATATCATAAGTTATGGTATCGAAATTTTTAACAAACTCTTTTACATCATCAAACACCACAATCTCTTTTTCAAATCTTCCTTTTAATATCATTGAATCCATAGAAACTTTACCCAGGGCTTCGGTATCTTTGAGCCTGCATCCGTTTTTGAAATACGGAATCCCGTCTCCGTATCCGATATCGACCGTTGTAATTTCGGTATCTTCTCCGCTCATATATGTTTTATTGTATCCGCATCCTTCTTTGTTTTTCAAAATCCTGTTTGAAATAACCCCGGCTCTCAGCTCCATAACCGGCCTGTATCCTTCAATTCCGCCGTATATTGCAATTCCGGGACGGACATAATCAAAAGTATCGGGAAGTTTATCCAACGCGTATGAATTGCTTATATGAAAATAAGGTTTTTTTATTTCATTTTCCAGACAAAATTCTTCAACCTTTTTTTTAACGGTTTTAAATCTTTCGTATTGTATAAACGTATCGTTTGATATCTCGTCGGCACAGCAAAAATGCGTAAATACGCCTCTTAATTCAAAATTTTTATTTTTGAGTATTTCAAGAGCCTCTTCAAGTTCTGAGGGCAGTATCCCGTTTCTGTGCATTCCCGTGTCGATTTTTAAATGTATATAGGGATGTCTTGTTTTTTTGAGCTGTTTTAACGAATTTATACAATAAGAAATATTTTTACCGCTTCTGCCGGTATGAGGAAAAAATACAATTATTTCTTTAAACATGTCTTTTACGGCTTCCGCTTCTGCATTGTTTTTTACACAGACTTTTTTAATACCCCATTCTTTTAATATTTTAGAAAAAGAAATTATTCCGTGTCCGTAAGCGTTGTCTTTTATAACAGCAAGTATATTGGGATTGATTTGAGAGATTTTATCCAGATTGTAAAAAAGGTTTTTTTTGTGAAGATAAACGGTAGCCATCATAAGCCTTTTATATTCAGGGGGCATCCCCCGAAGAGGAATTATTTAGATTTTGCTTTAAGAGGTTTAATCGCTTCAAAAGGATTTTCAACAACTCTTGTTCTGTCGACTACATAAGGGATAAGTGCCACCTGTCTTGCTCTTTTAATAGCTTTCGTAACCATATCCTGATGTTTTTTACATGTTCCTGTAAGACGTCTAGGCATAATTTTATATCTTTCAGACAAAGAATATTTGATTAATTCCAAATCTTTGTATCCTATAAAATCAACTTTCATTTCACAGTATTTACATCTTTTTTTTCCGTATTTTTTCTTTGGATCTGCTGCCATTGTTTATCCTTTAAAATGGTATATCTTCGTCATCTAAATCGATTGACGGTATGTTGTTTGTATTTTGTTGTGTCGGTTGCATCTGCGGCTGTGCCTGTGGTGCAGGCTGTTTAGGCTGGCTGTAACTTTGCTGGTATCCGCCTTCTTCACCGCTTGGTTTGTTTTCCATAAACTGCACTCTTTCCGCTACTATCGAATGTTTGGAGCGTTTCTGTCCGGACTGATCAACCCACTGATCAAGCACAAGACGCCCTTCTATTAAAACACGTCTTCCCTTTCTCAGATACTGGTTTGCTATTTCCGCACTTCTTCCGAAAACCGTAATATCAATAAACATAACTTCCTGTTTATTTTCTCCGGTTGTATTGTCTTTATAAGTTCTGTTGGTTGCAAGTCCGAATTTGGCAATAGCCGTTCCCGCAGGAGTGTATTTCAGTTCCACATCACGTGTAAGATTTCCTACGAGGATAACTTTGTTATACATTTTTTACCATCTCTTCCCAGCGTTTAATTTCTTTTTTGTTTTCATATTTAACAGTCATAAATCTTAAAAGATCTTCGTTATATCTCATCTGTCTTTCAAGTTCCAACACTGTATGTGCAGGTGCTTTGTAATAGATTATATTGTAATCGCCTCTTTGAAATTTTTCAATTTCATAAGAAAGTTCTCTTACACCTATTTTGTCTAACGCCGCTACTTCACCTTCGTGATTTTTAATCACGTTTTGAATGTTTTCGATGTGTTTTGCCTTTTCCTCATCTGTTAAGGTCGGCTTTAATATAAACATCGTTTCGTAATGTCTTAAGCTCATTAATTCTCCTTCTGGCTTTTTAGCCCCTGCTTTTTGGAGCAAGGAGGCATTTTAAATTTTGAGGCGTAATTATACTATATTTTTTTGTATTTGTAAAACAAATAATTTGTCCTCAATCTTTCCATAATATATAAAAAAAGAAATTACAATATTTGATTTCACATATTAATACAAAAACACAAAACAACTCTTACATACATTTTTTCTTTTTCTACAAAATAAATAATTCTCCTAGGACATCTTAACATAAATGATAAAAATCATTCTAAAAATTCAACATTTAACAATTACTTTTCTTTCTACTCTTTTTTTATCGCTTTTACATTTTACATATTTACCTATATTTTTCTACCCTTCACGCTTATATTTAATATAGTTTAGCATACAATACTAAACTTTTTTAAAAAAATTTATAAAATTTATTGACTTTTTTATTACTTTTTTATATAATTCCGTCAGTTAAAATAAATAACTGCTAAAAGGAGGCAAACATGTTTAAACCAATAGGACTTAGAGTTTTGGTTCAAAGAGTTGAAGAAGAAGCAAAAACTGCAAGCGGGATCATAATTCCCGACAACGCAAAAGAAAAACCTCTTGAAGGTAAAATTATAGCAATCTCAAAAGAAGTTGATGAAGACGAAAACCTTCCGTTAAAAGAAGGAAGCAAAGTTGTATTCGCAAAATACAGCGGAACAGATATAACAATAGACGGTAAAGAATATTTAGTATTAAATACAGACGATATTCTCGGAATAATAGAATAAGGAGGGTAAAATGGCAGCAAAAGAAGTAATATACAGCGATAAAGCAAGAAACGAATTATTAGCAGGTGTTGAAAAACTTGCCGATGCGGTAAGAGTAACAATGGGACCAAAAGGAAGAAACGTTCTTCTTCAAAGAAGTTTCGGAGCACCTCATATAACAAAAGACGGTGTGTCTGTTGCAAAAGAAATAGAGCTTAAAAACGCGGTTGAAAACATGGGTGCACAGCTTGTTAAAGAAGTGGCAAGCAAAACAGCCGATGAAGCGGGAGACGGAACTACAACCGCAACAGTTCTTGCGCACGCAATTTTTAAAGAAGGTCTTAAATACATTACAGCAGGTGCAAATCCCGTAATGGTAAAAAGAGGAATGGATAAAGCTGTTGAAGCCATTATCGCAGAACTTAAAAACATGAGCAAAACCGTTGAAAACAAAGAGCAGATTGCCCAGGTTGCGACAATTTCAGCAAATAACGATAAAAAAATCGGTGAATTAATTGCCGAAGCTATGGATAAAGTAGGAAAAGACGGTGTTATTACCGTTGAAGAAGGAAAATCTCTTCAAGACGAACTTGAAGTAGTTGAAGGTATGCAGTTTGACAGAGGTTATCTAAGCCCTTATTTCGTAACGGATACTGAAAAAATGGTGGCTGAACTTAATGATGCATACATTTTATTATATGACAAAAAAATCAGCAATATGAAAGATTTACTGCCGCTTCTTGAACAAATGGTTCAGGGCGGAAACAAACCTTTATTAATCATTGCCGAAGATATTGACGGTGAAGCTCTGGCCACACTTGTTGTAAACAAATTAAGAGGCGTTTTAAACGTATGTGCTGTAAAAGCACCGGGATTCGGTGACAGAAGAAAAGCTATGCTTCAAGATATCGCAATCCTTACAGGCGGGCAGGTGATCAGCGAAGAACTTGGAAGGACTCTTGAAAGTGCAACACTTGCAGATCTTGGACAGGCCGGAAGAGTTGTTGTAGATAAAGAAAACACAACTATCGTTGACGGTAAAGGTGACAAAAACACTATCGATGCAAGAATTGCACAAATCAAAAAAGAAATTGAAGAAACTACAAGCGATTATGACAAAGAAAAATTACAAGAAAGACTTGCTAAACTTAGTGGCGGAGTTGCAGTAATCAAAGTCGGTGCGGCTACTGAAACTGAAATGAAAGAGAAAAAAGACAGAGTTGACGACGCATTAAGCGCAACAAAAGCTGCTGTGGAAGAAGGTATCGTAATCGGAGGCGGTGCTGCCATCCTTAAAGCGGCAGATAAAATTAACGTGAATGCAGAAGATGACGATGAGAAAATCGGAATCGAAATTGTTAAAAAAGCCGTTGAAGCACCTATTAAACAAATTGCAACAAACGCAGGTTTTGAAGCCGGTGTTGTTGCAATGAAAGTTAAAGAAGCAGATGCAAATACAGGATTCAACGCCGCAAGCGGAGAATATGTAGATATGTTCGAAGTCGGAATTATCGACCCTACAAAAGTGGAAAGAATTGCGCTTCAAAATGCAATTTCAGTAGGAAGTCTCCTTCTTACAACAGAAGCGGCTGTAACTGAAATTCCGGAAGATAAACCTGCAATGCCTGCGGCTCCTGACATGGGGGGAATGGGCGGAATGGGAATGATGTAATTCCCTTTCTCTTCTTTTATTTCAACAATACAGGTGTCAGGCACTATATTAGTAAAATATAATGCCAAACCAAATATCATACTTATACCAAAACACAAAACAACTCTTACATTCACCTTTTCTTTTCCTCCTCTCCCCTCATCTTTTCCTTCTCTTTTCCCCTAAAATAAATATTTGATTTATTTTGGGGATTGGTATTACATACATTTTTTACCATTTCTTTTTTAAAACATCTAAATTTATATTGAGTTAGATATTATGCCAAAACCAATTAAAAATCCGACATAACTTTTTCTTTATTTCTCCCATCATCTGTTTCCTATCTTCTCCAAAAAGCAAATATCCTATTTATTTTTCTATTAGGATTAAATAAAACTATTATCAGTGCCAGACACTAATTAGAAAAGAAAGAAAGAAGATTAATCTCTTCTTTCTTTAATTCTTGCTTTTTTACCTGTTTTTTCTCTTAGATAATAAAGTTTTGCTCTTCTTACTTTACCTTTTCTAACCACTTCTATTCCGGCAATACTTTCACTGTAAAGAGGGAAAATTCTCTCAACACCTATATTGTTTGCACCTATTTTTCTTACTCTGAATGTTTTTCCGGCACCCTGACCTTTAATAGCAATTACAACGCCTTCATAATTCTGAATTCTTTTTTTGTCACCTTCTTTAATTTCAACTGCAACTCTTACAGTGTCTCCGGGTCTAAATTCAGGAACTTCTTTTCCTGCAATCTGCTTTTCTTCAAAAGCTTCAATGAATTTATTTCTCATTTTTACTCCTTTGTGCCATTGGCCGTCTCCGGCATCCACACTTAATTTGAAGTGAAATTATACCAAAAAATTTAAAAAGGCATAAGATGAAAATCAAAAAATCTGTCAAAAAACCATAAAACCAACAAAAATATCGAAACAGAATTTAAAGAACAATAAACTTTTTTTCTTTTTTTATTAAATAACTGACATTACGCGCTATATTATTTTCATAGTATACGAACCGTTTTTACATTTTGCGTTAATGTTTTCATTCACACACTTCTTTTTTTAAAATTATATCCTTAATTTGTTATAATTTCCCTAACTAAAAGGGGAATTATGCAAAAAGAAAAGATCATCAAAGAACTAAAAAAATTAAATCTGTTATTCGTAGATGACAATAAATTTACAAGAAAATTAGGAAAATCTTTTTTCGAAAATATATTTAAATCAATCAAAACCTCATCCAACGGCAAAGAAGCAATAGAAAATATAAAAAACAATAAGATTGACGTTGTTATAACAGATATAAATATGCCTGAATATGACGGTTTTGAACTGACAAAATATATTAAAGCACATTATCCCGATATTATCGTAATCTTTCTTTCTGCTTTTTTTGATACGGATACACTGTTAAAAGCCATTGAAATTGATGTGGACGGGTTTTTGTTAAAACCTTTTAATCTTGAGAAATTTTTCTCTACCATGGCAAATATATTACATTACAAACTTGAACTGCAAAAACAAAAAAATATACTGCAACAATATAAAAATATAGTCGATGAAAGCTTAATTGTATCCAAAACCGATATTAACGGTAACATAACTTACGTAAACGATGCTTTTGTAGATATTTCCGGATTCACAAGAGAAGAACTCATAGGACAGCCTCACAATATTGTAAGGCATCCCGATATGAAAAAAGAAATTTTTAAAAACATGTGGCAGACAATTTTAAATAAAAAAGCATGGAAAGGACTTGTAAAAAACCGCAAAAGAAACGGTGAAGCTTATTATGTTGAAACCATTGTAAAACCAATCTTGGACAATGACGGCAATATTATGGAATTTATGGCATTAAGAAAAGACATAACCAATTATATCAGCGCCGAAAAACTGATTAATGATAAACTTAAATTAATTAATGAAGGCTTGCTTGTTTTAGTTAAAATTGTAAATTTCAACCACATTAAACTGCTTTATGATGAAGATACAATTATAAAATTAAAAGTAAGGATATCTAAAAGAGTAAAGAATCTACTGAAAAAATATTTCAATAATATTGAAGAGTATCGAATTCAAGACGGACTTTGCGGATTTTTAATTGAAAAATTTGAAAAAAACAATTTAGAATCGATTTTTGAAGAAACAGTTAAAAACATTTTAAACCATCCGATTATTATTAATGATTTTGAATATTATCCGTTTATTAAAATCAGCTACGCCTACGGAAAAGAACATTTATATGAAAACGCTATTTCCGGACTTGACGAGATAGAAAACTCTGAAAAAAGAATTATTTTTGCAAATAATCTATGCCGCAAAAAAAAAGAGGAAATCAAAAAAAACCTTGAAATATTGAAAAAAATAAAATATGCCCTAAAAAACGACAAAGTCATTTCACTTTTTCAACCTATAGTTGACAACTCAACAGAAAACATTATCAAATATGAATCACTTGTAAGAATAATTGACGAAAATGAAAATGTATTAACACCTTATCATTTCTTGGATATTGCAAAAAAAGCAGGACTTTACAGCAATATAACCATTAAAGTATTAGAAAACACTTTCAAAATTTATAATGAAAAAAACATTCCCATTTCAATCAACCTTTCACCAAGTGATATTTTAATCGAATCAATCAGAAATCAAATTTACGAACTTTTGCGCAAATATAACCCAGGTAAAGGCATGATAACTTTTGAACTGCTTGAAGATGAAATGATTAAATTTGAACATACAATGAATGAGTTTATATCAACAGTTACAGAGCTTAACGCCGAAATAGCAATAGACGACTTTGGCAGCGGATATTCGAATTTTACAAGAATTATTGAAGCAAAAGCCAATATTATAAAAATTGACGGAATTTTAATTAAAAATATTGATAAAGATCCGACAAAACAAGACATAGTGGAATCAATAGTAAATTTTGCAAAAAAAGAAAGCAAATTTACCGTTGCGGAATTTGTAGAAAGCAAAGAAATTTTTGAAACCGTTAAAAATTTGGGGGTTGACTATTCACAGGGATATTATTTCAGCAAACCTTTACATTCCGATCAAATCAAATCAGGCCTGTGAAACTGTGTTTTAAACAATGACAGTTTTTCCTGCCACTCTTTTATTTTCTTATGATTTCCGCTTTTCAATATTACAGGAACATTACCGTTTTTTGAAAATTGAGGCGCTTCAAGCATGTAAGATTCAAAGCTCTCACCCTGCAAAGATTCTGAATTGCCAAGCACACCTTCTACATTTCTTAAAACGGCATCGGCAATAACAAGTGCTCCAAGTTCTCCGCCGGTAAGGATATAATCGCCTATACTCAAAACTTCATCTGCAAAACTCTCAATAAGCCTCTCGTCAAAACCTTCATATCTTCCGCAGACTAAAATTAAAGTTTTCTCCCGTGCTAAGCGGACGGCGTCTTTTTGATTGAATTTTTTTGCCACGGGGGTGAGAAAAATGGTTTTGGAATTTTCATATTCCGATTTCAAATGAAGAAGACATCTACCAAGGGCAATGTTGTCTATAATCATACCCGCACCGCCTCCAACAAGCGGGGTATCGACTCTTTTAAACCTGTTTTGGGCATGTTTTCTGAAATTAACAAATTCTATTTGAAAAATATCTTTTTCAAGAGCTTTTTTTAAAATAGAATCTTCAAAATAACATTTGATTATATCAGGGAATAAAGTAACGAAAATTATTTTCATAATAAAGAATTCAGTATTTCCAAAGCACCGTGTGCGGTTATTTTTTTATTCGGGATATCCACATCTTTGACATGTCTTTTAAAATCTATCAAAAATCTTTTCGGGTATCCGAGTTTAATTAATCTCTCATCGGTGTTTATGACAAGATAATCAACATCCACTCTTTCAATTTCCTTAACTTTTCCAAGTTTAATTTCACCTTCTGAACTTTTCCCGTTATCTGTTTGCAGTTTTCCATTTTCATACACTTCACACCCTTCTATATCAAACCAGAAATATTCATTTTCTTTCAGATCAATATACTCTCTTGTTTTTTCTTCTGTGGTGTAAAGCATTCTGTTTATAAGTTTTTTGGCATCTTCCGGTGTATCAACACCTATAAACTTAACAAGTCTTCTTTTTAGATCTATTTTTTCTATTGTGAGGGAGATTTTATCGGATTCAAAAGAAACTCCGGGCTTAAACTGCTCGGGAAAGTCAGTTAAAAGGTGGATTTTCTGCCACCCTTTTATACCGTAAGTTTTTCCTATTTTTGCAATAGGGATTTTATTCATCTTCTGTTTTTACCGTTATTTTATAATTTTTGTTTTCTTTTGCACGGCATCCGCTTATTACGGTTTTGATGGCTTTTACCATAGAGCCTTCCTTGCCTATGATTCTGCCCACGTCAGCCTTTTTTGCATAAATAATTATTTCATCAAAATCATCATGTGCGACAACATCTATTTTAACGGCTTCCGGCTCAAACGAAAGAAGTTTTGCATATTCTTTTACAAATTCAACAACCATTAACGCTCTGTTTCAGCTATTTTTTTAAGTTTTGCAACTCTTTCGCTCATCTGTGCGCCTACTCCTGTCCAGTAATTAAGTCTGTCCAGATCCATTTTTACAGTTGTAGGTTCCGTCATCGGGTTATAATATCCTATTGATTCAATCCATCCTGAATCTCTTCTTCTTCTGCTGTCGGTTACAACTATTCTATAAAAAGGTCTTTTTTTTCTACCAAATCTTGCAAGTCTAATTTTTACCACGTTTTCTCCTTAGTTTTTTTTAATCCCGCCCTAACCTACCCATATTACAAATTAATTCGGAATTTTAATATATTATTTAGGAAAATTCAAGCCCTGAGTCATTTTCATAAGCTCATTCATGTTCGGAACTTTTTTCCCTGCAAACTTTTTCGCCATCTTTGCGGCGTTTTGGAACTGTTTGTTGATTCTGTTTATTTCCTGTATGCTAAGTCCCGCACCTGCTGCAATTCTTCTTCTTCTGCTGGCGCTTTCTTTTAAAAGCTCAGGATTTTGCCTTTCTTTAAGGGTCATTGAGCTGATCATAGCTTTGATTTTTTTTATTTCGCTTGAATTTTCCAGATCAAGATCACCCAGCTGTTTAAGCATATTTCCCATACCCGGAATCATCCCCAGCAGGTTTTTCATGCTTCCGAGTTTTTTCATCTGTTCGAGCTGATTTAGAAAATCTTCGTAATTGAATTTCCCTTTTTTAAGTTTTTTTGTAAGCTTTTTGGCTTCTTTTTCATCGATAATTGCGGAAGTTTTTTCCACCAGGCCTTCTATATCCCCTGCACCCATTATTCTGCTTACGATTCTATCGGGAACAAACACTTCAATATCCGCAGTCTTTTCACCCGTTCCTATAAATCTCAGGGGTTTCCCCACCTGATGTGCGATACTCAGGGCAACTCCGCCTTTGGAGTCACCGTCGTATTTAGTCAGAATCACACCGCTTATATCCAGCTTTTCGTCAAACTGTCTGGCTGTATTCAGGGCATCTTTACCGGTAAGGGAATCCGCCACATAAAATATTTCAAAAGGCCGAACCTCGTTTTTGATTTTTACCAGCTCACCCATAAGCTCGTCATCAATAGCAAGACGCCCCGCCGTATCTATAAGAACAACGTCATAAAATTTTTCTTTTCCTTCTTTTACACCCTTTTTGGCTATTTCCACAGGATCTTTTGAATTTTCATCATAAAACAGATCAAGCCCGTTCTGCTGTGCAAGCTGTTTTAGCTGTTCCACGGCCGCAAGTCTTTGCAAATCCGCAGCAACCATAAGAACTTTTTTCTTTTTGAACTGTTTAAGATAATTCGCCAGCTTTGCCGTTGTTGTTGTTTTACCGCTACCCTGCAAACCTGTCATAAGCACAACGGTAGGCGGTTTGTTTGCATATACAAACCCGTAATTCCCGGGTGCGGTTAATATTCTGTTAAGGGCTTTGTCAAGAGCTTTTAAAAAATTAGCCTTTCCTATTCCGGCTTTTTTAGTTTCGATCTCCACTTCTTTTAGCAGATCTTTAACCACCTTAAAATGAACATCGGACTTTAAAAGACTCTTTTTAAGCTCATCCAAAGCCTTTTTCAGGGCCTTTTCATCATCTTTCATTCTTATTTTGTTTATAGCACCTTTAAATCCGTCACTTATTTTGTCAAACATTGTTCTCCTTTGAGTTAAAGTGAAAAATAGTGAAAAACAGTGAAAAAAGGAAACACATTTTATTTATTCTTTAATGTATTAATTAAATTTGTTAACATTTTTTTCAAACTTTTAATCTGATTAATTAAATCATCAATATTTTCAATAAATTCTAATCTTTTAGCTATTATCAGTTGCGTTTCCACTTCACTTAAAGAACCTAAAGAAATATATAAAAACTGAATAAATTCTTTTGTTGTTTGTCTTGACGCACCTTCAGCTATATTGCTCGGAACTGAAATTATAGCACGTTTAAGCTGTGAGGTTAAACCGTATATTTCCTCTTTAGGAAAGAAACCGGTAATTTTATAAATTTTTTCAACTAAGTTTAAACTTTTTTGCCAAACAACTAAATCCATATGACTTGAAATCTTTTTCATTTCACCCTTTTTCACCCTCTTTCACCCTTTTTCACTCTCTTTCACCTTTTTTCACCCTTTTTCACCCTTTTTCACCCTCTTCCTCTTACTCTCCCTCTGCTCCTGCATTTTAAAATCTCCCGGCTCAGGCGATGTAAAATCATAATCAAAAATTTTAAACCTGTGATGATGGAGCATTACCCTTTTAAAAGGTTCTCCTGAATATTTTTCATCCCCCAAAATCGGATGTTCAACAGCTCTTAAATGAGCTCTTATCTGATGTGTTCTTCCTGTATGAATTACGGCTTTAACTTTTGATTTTGTCCTGAAAGCCAAAACAGGTTCAATCTCCGTTACGGCATCAACGCCGTCTTTTGAAATTTTGGCTATTGCACCGGATTTGGTTTTGATAACCTTGATCGGAAAATCTATTGTAAAAGGTTCCGGCACTATACCGCTTACCCACGCCAGATACTCTTTGTAAACATTTTGTTTTTTAAACTCATCGACAGCTTTTTTTCTGAAAGCCTGGTTTTTTGTAAGTATAAGTATTCCGCTTGTTTCTTTATCCAGTCTGTGCAAAAGCTCAAACCCGAATATTTTGGACACTTCTTCGCTTGTAATATATGCCGGTTTGTCTATCGCTATAAGGTTTTCGTCTTCAAAAAGTTTTTTCGGTTTTGGAAATTTCAAAACCTTAAATCTCGTATTGGAAGGAAGCATTCCCCTTGCTATTTTTATTTTTTTGTCTTTTGCAAATACAAGCCCTCTGTCTATCAGCTCTTTTGCGGCTCTGTTTGATATGTTTTCCTGCTTTGCCAAAAGTATATATGCTTTTTCGTTCAATTATGTCCTTTTTGGTGAAATTATATCATATGTATTGGTATATTAATGTATAGCTTTCAGGGTTATTAGAGTTAGACACCGGACAATTCTGATAACTGTGAACTGTATATTGTAAATTGAACACTCGGAATACCGTTTTGACCTATTTCACCCTTTTGTATTGTTATAAATTTGTTATAAATTTTTTTTATATTAAGCGAACTTTAAGGAAAAAAGAGATAATATACCCGTTGAGAATGAATTAATGTTCATTCGAATAAAAAAAGGGGAAAGAAATGAAACTCAAATTTTCAATTTTACTGACACTGGCAATGTTTACGCAACTTTATGCAATCAGCCCGTATATAGACGGTTACAGAATGTATATAAGATACGTAAAGCACATACCGAGATACGGTATAAAAGCTCCTGATCTTCTGAAAAAACTCAATGTCAGAGATGAAGAAGATTTATTAAACTTATTAAAAGACAACGCAAAACCGCTAATCGAAAAAACCAAAAAATTTAACCCAAAAGCTGCTAAAGGTTTAGAAAAGATTATCAAAAGAGGTAAACTCAAATCATTAAAAGTATTCCTATTCGATGTTTTAAACGGTCAGATACCGGCCGGTTGTATGTAACAATAATTAAATTTACTTAAATATTTAAGTTTTTTATTTGTGTATCTGAGGTATTTATATTATAATTCAAGGTGTTGTTTTGGGTTTCTTTCTTCCCCGAAATTAAAAATTATTTAAGGAGACAAAATGAAAAAATTACTACTTTCAGCTACAGTTGTTGCAGGTCTTTTCGCAGCACCTACTGTGGATTCACTTCAACAACAGATCAACAACTTACAAAAACAGTTAAAAGATCTTAAAGCAAACCAACAAAAACAAAACGACAGATACTATAAAAAAGTAGCCCCTGTCACTACAAACTCTCATTTGTTCTGGAGTTTTGATTTAAGAACAAGCTTTGATTTTATTAGAAAAGAAACCACCGGTGGGGCTGTTTACAGCTTTAAACCAAACATGGGACAATTTTCAGCATACAATATAAATCATTACAATGGAAGTTCTATTACAACAAACTCTGATTTTGTAATGACTATGCCTGTTGCTGGATATATGAATCCAAGCGACCCGACAACAGCATATCCTAAAATGGTAAGCAGCAACAAATACATTGGAAGAATCCTTTCAAACAGAGTTATCCTTACAGGTGTATATAAACCAAGCGACAAACTTAAAGCGACTGTAAAAATAGAAGCAAACAAAGTATTTGCAAGTAGCAGCATTAACGGCATGAAAGAGCCTTTCCAAAATTTCGACTGGGTAGGCAATGAAGCTCCTGACGATGATTCAATCAGACTAAAAGAAGCGTTTTTTAACTATTATTTCGGTGACGATTTAATGTTCAGTGCCGGTAGACGTCCATCCACAAACGGATTCCCTGCAAACATAAGAGAAGGCGACGATCCTGAAAGCCCTCTTGGACATTTGATCAATATGGAATTTGACGGATTCAGTTTCGAAATCGGAAACGGCGAATTTGCTAAAATTACCGATCTTTTCGCAGACTGGGGAACAAGTTTAAAATTCTGTTTTGGTAGAGGATTCTCAAACACAAACGGAAAATGGTCATTTACATCTAATTCAGACTATACTGCGGATAAAGATAAAAGAGATGCTGATTTTGGCGGATTTTTATTAATTCCGTATGATGACGGACAGTATTCTGTAAAAACAGAAACAGTTTGGGCATTTGGCCTTATGGGATTCATGCCTTCTGGAGAACAAGGTATGGAGGATAAAGACGGAAACTGGGGTACAGTTACTGATCAAAATATTGTAATGGGCTATTCAATGCCTACGCTTGGAAACTACTTCGGTGAAAACATTGTAGTGGCAGCCGACGGTATCGGTGACGGAATCAGTGATTTCCTTGACGGAACAAAAGCATATGTTTCTTATGCGTTTTCTCAGACAAGACCAAAATCCGGTAAAAGAATGCTTGGAAGCACAGATAAAAAATCAGGTCACAGTGTCTGGGTTGGTGCGGATATGCCTGGTATAGGTGATAACGACAGATTCGGAATCAGCTATGTAAAAGGAAGTAAATACTGGAGAAACTTTACTTATGGAGAAGATACTTTAGCAGGAAGCATTGCGGCTGTAAGAGGTCATGCTTATGATGTTTACTATAACACTGAAATCATTCCTCATTTAACAGCAGGATTAAGATACACTTACTTGTCTTATGATCATCCTGGAAGTGACGGATTCTTTGGGGACATGGGTAATCCAGAAAACACAATGACGCCTTATGTAAAAACTGCAAAAGACATCAGAGCATTCATCAGATACAGATTCTAAAACTTATAAATTTCTCTTATAAGTGCCTCCCGGCACTTATTTTTTTACTTTTTTTTGATACTATACTTTACGTAAATTCCTAAAAGGAGAATAAATGTCAACTATTATCAATCTCAAAAGAAGAAACTTTCTAAAAGGCTCGGCTGCAGCGGCAGCAGGTGTATCGCTTGCAGGAACAAGCGCATATGCGTTCGGTGCGTATGAAGACGCCGAAAACGCAAAAGAAAAAAAACAAAACGAAATCAAAAACGCAAAATATATTCCGACATTCTGCGGTATGTGCGTAAATATGTGCGGTGCGATTGCCAGAAATGTTGACGGCAAAGTAACCAAACTCGACCCGAACCCTTTATATACAAAATCAAGGAACTTTTTGTGTGCAAGGGGAAATGCAGGAATTGCCGCCGTATATGACCCTGACAGATTAAAATGGCCTTTAATCAGAGTGGGCGAAAGAGGCGATGGAAAATACAGAAAAGCAACATGGCAAGAAGCCTATGATTACATAAAAGAAAAGATGGTTAAAATACTTGATGAAGAAAAAGACAACAGAAGTGCAATAGCTTTCGGTGCCGGAGCGGGTGCTGAAGAACCGCTTTTTGGAACATTCGCAACCGGAGTGGGAAGCAGTAACACCATAGACCACTTTACCACATGTTTTGCACCGGCTTTTATGGCCAACAGTTTAACATACGGAAGCTGGGGATGGGCTGATTTTAAAAACAGCAAATATGTATTAATGCTCGGTGCCAACAGAGCCGAAGCCATCGTTACCCCTGATACGCTTGATTTATTCAAAAACACCCACAAAAGAGGGACAAAGATAGTTTATGTGGATGTCCGGTATCCTAATACTGCGGCTCAGGCTGATGAATTTATTCCTATCAAACCGGGAACCGATCTTGCTTTAATGCTTGCAATGATACATGAAACCATTCATCAGGGTTATTACAAAACATCTTACAAAAAAGATTATCTTGCCAAAAACGCCGACGGTCTTGACGAACTTATCGAATACTTTACAAAAGGCGAAGGCAACAAATACTCACCTGAGTGGGCAAGTAAAATTACTGAAATACCTGCCGATACAATCAGAAGACTTACAAAAGAATTTTCAGATGCCGCTGAAGAAAGTAAAGGTGCGGCAAACTGTTACAGAAGCAGAAAATCAACATGGTATTATCAAGACTTTGATTTCAGACGCGCGCAGGCTATTTTTAACGTATTGCACGGCTGCGTAAACAGACCCGGAGGCGTATTGATACAAAGAGGTTTAAAAGCTGAAAACTATGAATATGAAGATTTTCCGATTTATGACAATTCTCAGACAAGAATTGATATTGCAACAAATAAAAAAGGCTATTATCCTTTACTTAACCCTACAAAAGGAAGCTGGCAGATACTCAGAAACAAAATATACGAAGTTAATACAAAATGGAAAAAAGGTGAAAAACTTTCAGACGGCGAATACCCTGTCAGAGGTATGTTTATATACAGGGAAAACCCTATGCAGTCAGTGCCGGGATATGAAAAAACAGCCGAAATGTTTAAAACAATGGATTTGGTTGTTGTAATTGATATTATCCCGAACGACACAGCTATTTATGCGGATGTAATACTTCCTGATACAACATATCTGGAAAGAACTTCTCCTGTAAAATCATTCGGAACATTCAGAGAACCTCTGATAGCTTGGAGAAGTGCGGCAATGATGCCTATGTATTCTACAAAACCTTTATACCACATTATGAAAGAGTTGAGCGCTTCTGTGGAAAAAGAACTTGCGGCTATCACATTCAAATACACATGGGATTCCGATGATCTCGAAGCTGAACTTCCGGCTGATTTCAATCTGGCAAAATACTTAAACGACAGTTTTGAAGTTGATGAAGCAAAATTAAAAGCGGATATCAAAGACGAAAAACTGGTAAAAGCCATTCTGACTCATGCCGGAGAAGACGATCTTGATATTGCAACATTCAGACTCAGCGCGGCTTATGAAAAAACCCCGGAAGAATTCAATGAAGAAGTTATGAGTGAAATTTACGGTAAAAAAGCCGCAGAAATTGCAAAAGAATACGGAGCTTACTGGCCTGGAATCGAAGGGGCCATAGAAGAAGCGATTGATGAAAAACTCAAAACCCTTAAAAAAGACTACAATGATAAAGCGACGGCTGTTTACGACCTTTATGAAAAACATTCAAAAATACCAAAAGACTATATCTTCAAAAAACACAAAGGTCAATGGATAAATCTGGCCCTTAGAAACCTTGAAGGTAAAAAATTCAAAAATCCGATAACAGGAGGCGAGGAAACACTTCATAAATTCCCTGCATGGAGAGATTCTTTATATGAAGAACCTAAAAACAACCAGGTAAGACTGGTAATAGGAAGACACGGTTACTTTACACAAAGTTCTCATCCGAACAATTATCTGCTTCTTGATCTGATGCATTATAACTACATCTGGATAAATGACGAACTTGCTAAAAGCATGGGGCTTAAATTTAAAGATGAAGTAGAAATCACAAACAGAACGGGACAAAAAGTAAAAGGTAAAGTATACCCGACCAAAAGAATAAGAAAAGATACTGTTTTTGTTGCAACAGGTATGGGAAGCAAATCTCCAATACTTACATTAGGAGAAAACAACGGTATTTCCCAGGCTATTATAGCGGAAGATCATGTTGACCCTATAATAGGTGCGGCAAGCATGAACGAAACTTTTGTAACAATAAGAAAGGTGTAAAAAATGGCTAACTACGCAATGGCATTGGAATATCAAAACTGTATAGACTGCAGAGCATGCGAAGTGGCATGTAAAGATGAAAACGGTGTAATGCTCGGAGCCGACAAACAAAGAATCTGGGTCGGTATAGTAGAAGGAGGCACAACATTGGCCGATGCCTTTTTAAACTTCTATCCCTCTCAGTGCAATCATTGTGAAAACTCACCTTGTGTGAATGTATGTCCGACCGGTGCATCCCACTATGTTGAAGGTGGTATAGTAAAAGTTGATCCCGATATGTGTATATTATGTAAAGCCTGTATGGAAGCATGTCCATATGAAGCCAGATTTATTGATGAAACAAAACACGCGGTTGACAAATGCACATTCTGCGACGGAAGAATACAGGAATACGGAACAACCGCATGTAGTGCCACATGTCCTACAAAAGTCAGAGTTTTCGGTGATCTTGAAGATCCGAATTCAGATATTGTTAAAATTCTTGAAAAAAGAGAGTTTTTCGTTCTTAAAGAAAACGAAGGCACTATTCCTAAACTGTTTTATCTTGTACCGGAAGATGAAGAATACGCAAAAAGAACACTTGGTAATGTTCAAAAACACAAATGGGCTGATTTTAAAGCCAAATATGAAGCTGAGGCTAACAAAACCAAGCCTGAGTGGAAAAAAGCATAAGGAGCTGTTATGAATAATAATGAATATATTAATTGTTGCGGGCTTAACATAAGAAGAGTAAGCATTGTCCAGCTGCTTTTCAACAAAACAATGTTACTGGCCTACATTTTACTTGCAATAGGTCTTATCGGATGGTATGAAATCATAATGCTCAGATATGTGCATGATTTCGTAAACAACGCAGGCGTAATAGCAGCAGCGGGAAACCTTGAAGATACTAAACAGGTTGCTATGGCGCTAAAAGAACAAATTTTCAATTTACCTGAAATAGAAGAAGTAAATAAAGCCGAACCTTGGGGTATGTTTGTTATTCAGTATACATATCCTCTATACGGTGGAAGCGGACTTGTATTTTTAACGGCACTTGCTGAACTTTTCCACGTAAAAGTAGCTCCGAAAGTAGCTGCCGCATTTATGACTTTCGGTATTTCAATGGTATTTGGCGGTCTTATTTCAATCGTTACTGACTTGGCAAGTCCTTTAAACATATATTGGATGCTGTTAAATCCTCAGGTTCACAGCGGTATCTGGTTAATGATGCCTTTATATTCAGTATATCTTCCGTTTACGTTTATTGAAATTTATTTTCTAATAACAAATAAAAGAGACTTGGCTAAAAAACTTGCAGTTATTCTCGTAGTGTTAGGTATCATTATCGACTTTTGCGAATTTTACATCCAAGGTCTGCTTTTCAGCCAAAACACTCCTAGACATTTATGGACGGATATCCCGATGCTTTGGCTCTATTTTATATTGACAGGTATGCTGACAGGTGTTTCAGGTGCTATGATTTTCACTTATTTAGGTTTAAAAAACAAACCTTATTTTGAAAACACAATGCAGACACTTATGAAAGCCGGAACAGGTCTTGCGATATTAGTGGCACTTTATGAACTTGTCAATTATTTCACAGTTGATTCACAATGGACAAAATTGCTGTTAAGCGGAAGCCCTGTAAGCACATTTTACTGGTCATGGATAATTTTAGGAATTGCAGCACCTTTTGTTTTATGGCTTACTAAAAAACCTGTCCTGGCTTTCCTCGGAGGCATCTTAGGTATAATAGGCACATTCCTTATGAGAACAGCTTTTACCTTCGGAGGAAATGTCGTTCCTATGACTGCAAGGGTTGACGGACTTGGTTATCAGGCGAACAGCGTATACGGTTTAGACGCTATTAAACCGTTTTCATATATCGCTCCTCACACTATGGAGCTTTTAATTGTAGTGGGATGTTTCGGTGTAGGTCTTGCAGTTTGGTCAATACTTGATTCAGTTTTTGCAGTAAGAGACGTTAACGATAACGTAGAACATTAATCCCCGCCGCCCTTTTCGGGCTTTTTTCTAAACCTTTCATCATCAATTACAATCATTAATAACTAATGTTACGCACTGTATTATTTTCATAGTAAAACAAGAGAATATTTGGTGCGTAACGTCAGTTATAATATAATTTCACAAAAAAGGTAAATAATGCTTCTTGATTTTAACAGTATCGAAAGTAAAGAAATATATAAATTAATGGCCGGAAATATTATTCCAAGACCCGTTGCATGGATTGTAACCGAAAACGGGGGAATAACAAACATTGCACCTTTTAGTTATTTTACCGGTGTTTCGAGTCAACCGCCCCTTTTGATGGTAAGCATAGGACGCAAAAAACCGACTATTGACGAACCAAAAGACACATATAAAAACATCCTAGAAACGAAAAAAGCAACAGTTTGTCTCACTCCTGTGGAACTTTGCGAAAAAATGGATAAAACGGGAGAAGTTTTACCCTCAAATGAAAGTGAAGCGGAAAAATTCTCAATTGAGCTTGAAAAAATAGATGAAAATTTCCCACCGATAGTTAAGGGATGCAAAAGAGCGTTTTTAACAGAACTTTACGGAACGTTTGAAAATGAGGAAATGGTTACGGTTCCGTTTTTTTTAAGAATTTACAAAATGCACATAGAAGGTGAATTCGAACCGGTTGCAAGAATCGGAAAAGGGTATTCGAAACTTTGTGTAATTGAGAATTGAAAATGAAGAATGGAAAATGAGTGTTAACAAAATCGTATGTATAGGACGTAATTATGTAGAACATGTAAAAGAACTCAACAACGAAATACCGGCTGAGCCTGTGTATTTTATGAAACCTGTAAGCTGTATCAGCAATGAAATAAAACTTCCCGGATATTCGCCTATGCATTATGAGGGCGAAATATGTTTTTTAATAGGTGAAAAGTTAAAAGTCGGGTTCGGCTTTGACTTTACACTGCGTGAAATACAGAGTGCGTTAAAACAAAAAGGACTTCCATGGGAAAAGTCCAAAGCGTTTAAGGGGGCTGCAGTTTTTAGCGGGTTTGTGGAATTTAACGATATAAACAGCCTTGGAATTGAAGTGTACAAAAACGGTAATCTTGTTCAAAAAGGCGATGTGTCTTTAATGATATATAAGCCTCAGTTTTTATTTGAAGATATTGAGAGAATTTTCGGATTAAACACAGGGGACATTGTAATGACGGGAACACCCAAAGGCGTTGGGGTTATGGAAAAAGGAGATGAATTTGAGGGTAGAATTTTAAGCAATGATAAAATTTTGCTTAAACGGATATGGAAAGTTCTCTGAAATATAAATATTTTGATAAAATTCCACAAAAAAAGGGTTTTAATGAAGAAAAAAGAAATAGTATTGTATGCTCTGATTTTTATGATGATTGTAACACTTGCCAATATTCTTGTTCAATATACGGTGGATTTGAAAATATTTAAAATTCCTCTTGGTGTGTTTGTATATCCCGTAACTTTTTTGCTTACGGACATATTAAGCGAACAGTATTCAAAAGAAGATGTCTTTAAAATGATAAAACTCGGTATTTTATTTGCCGTTATACCTACTATAATTCTTTCTACACCCAGAATAGCGGCGGCTTCCATTGTAACATTTCTGATAGTGCAGTTTATGGATGTTAAAATTTTTCATTATCTTAAAGAAAAATATCAAAATCTCTGGTGGTTAAGAAACAACGCAAGCACAATAACATCCCAGTTTGTGGACACGGTGGTGTTTTTTATACTGGCTTTCGCTTTTGTTTTGCCTTGGAATGTTCTTTTGCAGATAATGATAGGAAATTACGTGGTAAAAGTGGCTATGGCCTTGCTTGATACACCGTTTTTCTATTTTTGGGGATACAAAAAAGCAAAAATGGGGATTGTTAAAAATTAATAATCAAATGCATTGACATAAACTCAAAAGAGTGATATATTAACCAAAAAAAGGAATAAATTATGAAGCTAAAAATAGCAGTGCCTGTTGAAGGTGAAAATTTAGTAATTGTGACGAGAACGGGGAGAGCCGATTTTTTTGCAATATTTGAATTCGACGGAAATTCATTTAAACTTTTGGGGTTTAATGAAAATACACATGCGCACGACCATGATCACGAACACGGACATGAACACGACCATACGGAAGAGCATACGGCCGATGAAGTGGAACAGCATCATAAACACGTAAAAGCAAGTAAAGTTGACGATTGCGATTATATTGTTTTAAGAGCAGTCGGGCCTAATATGAAAGACGCTCTTGAACTTGCAGGAGTAAAAATTATAAAAGTCAGTAAAAAAGACGGTGAAAGAGCACCGGAAGTTTTAGAAAAAATTAAGGAGCAGTTAAAATGAAAGTAGTTATTCCTACATCGACACCAGACGGTCTTCTGGCAAAAAGAGGAGCACATTTCGGAAAAGCCGATTATTATGTAATTGTTGAAATAAACAATAATGAAATTGTAGATGTAGATTTTGCTCAAAATCCGGGTCATGAAGGAGGTGCCTGCGGAAACGCTGTAACAAATATACAAAACCTTGGAGCCGATGCCTTGATAGTGTCAGGGATAGGAGGAAGACCTCTTGAAGGATTTAAACAGGCGGGAATAAAGGTTTATTACGATAATGTTTCCCCTACGGTTGAAGAGGCAATTGACAAATTTATAAAAGGTGAAATTAAAGAGATTAGACCTGAAAATGCGTGCGGAGCACACTAAAAAGTCTATCTTTGATCTCTTTTTTTATTTTTAAGAAGTTTTCATACCCTTTACCGTTTGGATCTTCAAACGGAATGTGTATTGTTTCAGTTCCCGGAATTACAGGACACTCTTTTGCAGCATTGTCACATACTGTGATTACTAAATCAAACGGAGTTTTACTCAAAATTTCTTTAATTGTTTTTGAATGATATTCATCTCTCCATGAATTTTCCTCAATTAATACTTTTTTTGCATTTGGATTTACTCTGCCGCTTGGATTGCTTCCGGCACTGTATGCTTTAATGTTCGGAAAATATTTGTTTATAAGCCCCTCCGCAATAATTGAACGACAGCTGTTTCCCGTGCAAAGTATAAGCACTTTTTTCACTTTTCTATTACTTTTTGGGCACTTTCTTTAAGTTCTGCTGCTTTTTCTTTTACAACCTGCTTAACTTTGTCTTTATTGTCGTTTACTATTTTATCGATTTGCGGATATGCCAAGTAACCGACTGCCACCCCTAAAATGAAAGCAATTATAGCTTTAATCATTTTTTCTCCTTTTTTTTGTTAAATTATATACAAAATTCATTGAAAACAAAAATATTTTTGTTATAATTTCAGTCCGCACAACAATGGAAAGGTGGGTGAGTGGCTGAAACCGGTGCCCTGCTAAGGCATTGTACCCAATTCGGGTACCGCGGGTTCGAATCCCGCCCTTTCCGCCATCAGAATTGATTCATACGGTGTCTGTCACTATTTATTCCGGAAAATTTTTTTATGTTATAGTTTTAAAAAAGGTTTGGCATGTTTAATGAAATGCTTTTTAACACCGTTACGCTTTTAACAATTCTTAATCCGATGGCAGCGGCCGCAATAATGCTTTCTTTGGTAAAATATTCCGAAATACCTTCTGTTTCAAAAAAAACTTCTTTTGCCGTCTTTACCGCATCTGTAATTACAATGTTTGCCGGAGGTGTGATTTTGAAATTTTTCGGCATCAACATTCCTTCCATTAAAGCCATAGGCGGTGTGATATTATTGATTATTGCACTTAATATGATTCAGGGTAGAGAAATTTCACCTACAAATACGACAAAAGACGAGCACAGTGCTGCTACGGAAAAAGACGATGTGGCTATTATCCCGATGGCTATACCGATATTATTCGGCCCTGGTGTTATTACGACCATTATAGTGTTAAGTGAAAAATATACCACGTTAAAAGGTAAATTTATATTATTTATTGCAATTGTGTTTTCATCGCTTTTAACATATCTGATTTTAAGAAACGGGGCTGTGATTTCGAAATTTTTGGGTGTGAACGGCTTAAAAATTGTTTCAAGAATAATGGGGCTTATAATAGGTGCAATATCTTTTTTGTTTTTAATCGGAGGAATTAAATCTCTTTGGTATATGTAAATCATTTATATATCATATTGAATATGTATCATTTCTTTCAGGGGAAGGGGTGGTCCTTGTTGGCCACTTTTAATCAAAAACGAGTTATAACCGTCATTCAATCTCTTTTTATTTTTTTATACTTTTTAGTCAAAGGCAATGAGATTTATTTGCTTGATATAGACAATCACGATAATGCTTAGGTTGTTTTAAAAGGTTTGGTTACGGGGAACGAAGTATCGCAAAAGTTGGTTAGTTTTATAACTTTCAAACTAAGTCAACAACAGTCAATAAACTGATTAAGAACAGCGAATTTACGAGAATTTTAAAGTATAATAATATGTTTTTCAGAGGGGTAAATTAAATGTATGAAGCGGAATAAGAATAGATTTACAGATATTTTATAAAATAAAAACTGTCAGTAAAAATCCGCCAAAAATGACTGACACTTACCTCGTTGATTTTTAAAAGATACCGAAATTACGGAGTTTTTGAAGTAATGGCGGAGAGTGAGGGATTCGAACCCTCGGTGGGCGTTAACCCACACACGCGTTCCAGGCGTGCGCCTTCAACCACTCGGCCAACTCTCCCTGGGAATTGAAATTATACCAAAAATTTTTGTTTTTAACTTTTGATATTTAATTTGTTTAAGATTGTTTCAAGTATGATTTCATCATCTTTGGCTTCGGCTTTGAAAAACTCTTTTTTGTCGTCATTGTAGATAAATGTAATATTTTCACCGTAGTTTGAAATCGATTTAATGTCTTTTTGGGAAGCTAAAACTTTTATTTTTATTTTTTCGATGAAATTTTGTGTAGGTTTGTCGAGTTTTCCGAATCTGTCGATTAGTTCTTTTTCTATTTCATATACGTCTTCAAGAGTTTTACACATTGAGAGTCTTTTATATAATTCAAGCCTTAGTCTGTCTTCTTTTACCACTTCGTCGGAAATATAGGCGTTTATGTTTAATTTTACTTCCACTTCGTCTTCTTTTACCTTTTTACCGCTGAGCTCTTTAAGCGTATCTTCAAGCATTTTTACATACATGGAATATCCAACGCCTTTTATCTGCCCGGACTGTTCGGCGCCTAAGATATTTCCGCCGCCCCTGATTTCCAAATCCCTCATGGCAAGTACTTGTCCGCTGCCTAAAAATGAATTTTCTTCAAGGGCGAGGAGTCTTTTTTTAGCGTCTTCGCTTAATTCGTCTTTGTTTTTGACTAAAAAATAAGCGTATCCTTCGTGTTTGCCTCTTCCGACTCTTCCCCTTATCTGATGCAGATCCGCAATTCCGAATTTATCCGCGTTTTCCACAATTACCGTGTTTACGTTTGGTATGTGAATTCCGCTTTCGACTATTGTGGTGGTAAGTGCCATATCGTATTTGCCTGCGATAAAATCAACAAGCCCTTTTTCAATCTGAGCGGGGGTCAGTTTTGCGTGAAGCACCAAAATTCTTAAATTCGGCAGGATGTTTTGAATTTCTTTTTTCTTTTGCTCGATGTAGGCGATGTTGTTATATATGTAAAAAATCTGACCGCCGCGTCTGAGTTCCCTTAAAATAACCTCTTTTATAAGGTTTTCATTCCATTCTTTTACAAACGTTTTGGTGGACTGTTTGCCTTTCGGGGCGCTCTCAAGGGTGGAAATTGATTTAACCTGTG
>Ga0256837_1000529_pt1 | contig 31426 bp, 27 predicted proteins | sample 4562384metaG_FD_185976 | JGI IMG/M metagenome (GOLD analysis project Ga0256837, IMG submission 185976) | Hydrothermal vent microbial communities from Guaymas Basin, Mexico - 4561-384 | ecosystem: Environmental > Aquatic > Marine > Hydrothermal vents | place: Mexico: Guaymas Basin | collected... | reverse complement strand
TGGCATCTTTCATATCAACCCAGATATTTGGCGTTGAGCCACCAGGTGTTAAGAAGATTTTTGCGTCTTTATTATCACGCAATGCTTCATTAAATTTGTTTTGTACTTTCATCTGCTCTAACTGTAAAAGTTGTGTCGTTAAAGATTTTGAGATCAACATATTTGCTTTGGCATTTGCCTCAGCTTCAATAGTGATAGCATCCGCTTTACCTTGTGCTTCAATTCTTGCTTTTTCAGCAACACCACGAGCTTCTGCTGCACGTTTGAGTGCTTCTTGTTTTGCACGTTGCACCTCTTGTTGTGCACGTTCAACCTCTTGTTTTGCAAGTTGCACACGCTCTATCTGTTCTTTTACCTTCTTAGGAAGAACAATCTCACGAAGCTGTACTGACTGTAAAATAGCAGGAGAGTTTTTCAAAGATTCTATACTTTTTCTAATCCCATCTTCTATAGCGGCCGCTATAGTATTACGCTCACGAGGTAAAAGTTCAGCCTCATACTTACCGACAACATTACGCACAACATCACGCACTACAGGGTTGATGATTTTGTCTTCCCAGCTAAAACCCCAGTTTGAGATGGTTTGTGCAGCGTATTGAGCATTAAGTCTATACTGAACTGTCAGCTCAATACTTACAGGCAAACCACGCTTGTCAAGCACTGTAATTGCAGGTTTTGTGATAATCCCAGATGCTATATTTGTATTTGCTTCTATACGTGAAGCATAATTAATGATACGAACTTTTGTATCAACAATATATACCTTTTGAATTACAGGAATGATAAAGTGTAAACCTGGCAATAATGCCTGATCACTGTACTTACCGTTTGTACTTAAAATACCACGCTGCCCCTCTTCGATAATGGTAAAAGGTTTTGCCAAAACAAGAAGTAATATAATTGCAATGAGAAAATAAACAACACCAGCCTTTCCACCGCCAAAGTTAAAATCTACATTAGGCATTTGTGGACCTTTTGGACCACCACCATTATTGTTTGAGTTTGAAGAAGAATCTTTTTTAAATCCACCGTTCTCACTCTTTTTTTTGTTAAAATAATCGTTCATATCTGAAGCCATAACTACATTCTCTTTCAAATTTTTTCCTTTTTTTAGTCTATATATGTCAAATAGTGTTCATACTTGGCATTACGACCAAAAACAATATCAAAGTAAGTACTTTGAATTTTTTCTGTTATAGGTCCTCTAGAACCACTGCCTATCTCTCTTGCATCTACCACAGCCACAGGTGTAATCTCTGCTGCTGTTCCTGTAAGGAATGCTTCATCAGCCACATACACCTCTTCACGAGTGATTCGGCGACGAGTCACCGTCATACCCATATCTTGTGCCAGCTCAATCACCATTTTTTGTGTGATGGAAGCTAAAGAGTTGTCATTTGGAGGGGTGATAAGTTCCCCATCTTTTACCATGAAAAAACATGCTCCACTTGCTTCTGCAATATACCCTTGATCATCAAGCAAAAGTGCTTCATCATAACCACAGTCAATCGCTTCAAATTTCGCCATTTGAGAGTTCAAATAGTTTGCAGTTGCTTTTGCTTTACCCATGTTTGAAGTATTTGCTGGACGTGTCATAGAAGCGATTTTAAGACGAATCCCTTTTCTAAGCCCCTCTTCACCAAGGTATGCACCCCACTCCCATGCAGCCATTACTGTTTCAACTGGTGCATCTTTATGATACACACCCATAACACCATAGCCTAAAAATGCAAAAGGGCGAATGTAAACATTATCACCACTAAACTCATTTTTTTTGATAAGATCAATTTGCGCCTGATTCATCTCTTCAACTGTATAAGGGATATCAATTAACGTCATTTTTGCTGATTCTTTTAAACGTTTTGTATGATCGTTTAAACGAAAAATTGCGTATCCTTTTTCAGTTTTATACGCTTTTGTCCCCTCTATAACACCATTTCCATAGTGAAGTGTATGGGAAAGTACATGTACTTTTGCATCATCCCAAGATATAAATTCTCCATTCATCCAAATATATTTGGCTGCGTCCATTAAAATCTCCAAGTTTTATAATTGTTGCTATTTTATCCAAATTGATATTTACATACCATTAAGTTCACCTTCTTTTTAGTATTTATTTTATATAATGGCTTCAAATAATTATAATAAGAGGAAGAAAAGTTGTCAACGATAATCGATGAAAAAATCAACAATAACAACACGCAACCACAATATACACCGTATGAGGAGGTTGATAAAGAGCAACTCCAACGTGATATTGATGCTATCAAAAAAACAATAGAGGTGGGAGAAGAGGATTACCAACATCTACTTAAACTAGAACGCTGGGGAAGAGCTGCAACAATTAGTGGATTTTTATTAGTTGCTTTTGTTGTTATTAACAGTGCTACAAGTGGTATGAGTAGTTTTTGGTTTTGGGCACTGGGTATTTTAGGTGCATTTTTAATGGGTGTAGGCAATGTTGCACGCTGGGCAAACGTTACCCATCCAATTTTACACGGTGCTTATGACAAAGTACCAAATATCCCTCAAAAGTACACAAAAGCAGGTTTTGCAAAAGGGTGGAGACGCTATATTGACTGGCTAGACTGGATCAAACCTGATGCTTGGGCTTATGAGCATAATATTATGCACCACTACCACCTTGGTGAACTTGATGATCCAGATAATGTAGAGAAAAACCTAGAGTGGCTTCATAAAGCAAAAATTCCTATGTGGATGAAATATGCCATCGTTTATATTTTTGCTGGTATTTGGAAACTTGCTTACTATGCACCAAACACGCAACGTATTTTAGAAAACAAAGACAACAAAAATATGAATGATGTGAGAAATCAAAGCTATGACTGGTCACCTTTTACAAAAAAAGGTCAAGAGTTATGGAAAGAGTACCTTTTACCATACGGTCTTTTCCAATTTGTTTTTCTGCCACTTCTGTTTTTACCATGGGGATGGAGTGCCGTAGGTGCTGCTTTTGGATTTTTTGTACTTGCTGAATTTGTTGCAAATCTTCATTCGTTTTTGGTTATTGTACCAAACCACTCAGCAGAAGATATTTACCAGTTTTCTACACCACACAAATCACAGGGTGAATACTATCTTCGTCAAATTATGGGAAGTGTAAACTACAACACAGGAACAGACCTCATCGACTTTATGCATGGCTTTTTAAACTACCAAATAGAACACCACCTCTTTCCAAATATGCCTCACTCTTTTTACCAAAAGATGCAACCTATCGTAAAAGATATCTGTAAAAAGCACAATCTGGAGTATCGTCAGGAATCTGTATTTAAAAGAATACTTATGACTATCGATTTAATGGTTGGAAAAACAAAAGTGTTGCGTGTTGATGGAGTTTAGAGTCTTTATGTAAATACTAAGAAGATTAACCTTCTTAGTATTTTCTAATTACGTCGTTGATTTGAATATACGCTTCTGTAACAGTTGCTTCAAAATATTTTATACCATGTGTTGCTGCATATTCCCTTGTCATCTTTTGGATTTTCAATAGATTAAAACGTGGTGCTTTAGGGAAAAGATGATGCTCTATTTGCGTGTTAAGACCTCCATAAAACCAATGGATAAACGCTCCACCTGTTAAAGAACGTGATGTGCGCATCTGTAACTCCATCCAACCGAGCTTTTCACCCTCCTCTTTTTCAAACACTTCACACCCTAAATGGTTAGTGATAAAACCAAATGCAAGCCAAGGGCTCAAAACAAAGTTCAGTGTCAAATAGACAATAATCGCTTGTGAAAGTGGTAGAAAGTAAAATACAGGTCCCCAGACAACAGGCCAATGCAGTAACATCATAAAGAGTTCAAACCACTTTTTACGTTTAATAACGAAGTTGTATGATTGTACTATGAATGCAGGATACATAAAAAACATCGCACCCCAAAAAACAAGATATTTCACCTTTCTTAGCCATGCTTTATCCCCTTTATGGTTTGGTGTAAAAGCACCATCCATTGCCAAGATATCTTCATCTTTTTCTGGTACATTACACCATGTATGGTGATTGATATTATGTTTAAAATCCCACCACGATGGAGAGTTTGAGAGGATAATCGCTGCAAAAGGGTAGCTCATCTTAAAAGAGAAACTCTTGTTCTTAAAATACTGTGTATGCAATACATCATGAGAAACAAAAACTGCACGTGTAAAGATAATTGTCATAAACAGCCCAAGCCCTATAGCACCCCACGGCTCAGGAAATGCCAACTCCTGCCAATGAAAAACTATATAATATACTACTAACATACTCACAAGTATCGCTACCATCTCCAAAGAACCCCGAACGGGAACTCTCTCCAATAAACCCTCAGCTCTTACAGCTGCTTTTAAATCATCAAAAGTATATGATGTTGTTGCCATTGTTATAACCTTAAAAAATTGTTATAATTATTATAACCAGTGTATTCTGAAAGTATCTAAGAAAATAAAGTTTTTTTTAAGAAGTGTGTAAAATGTGTGATAAGTTTGTGTTTATAAAGCAAAGCCTTAAGGCTTTACTCTTAAACAAAGGAAAATGAAATTTTGAAATTTGTTTTATTAAAAGTTAGAATTTAACTTGTGTTGTCAGCATATATGCTGTAGCGTTATAGCTTTCACGTCTTGAACCAGCTGCGTTATCTGTTATATCAATATTAGCAACCCATTCAATATTTTTATTTTGATCCCATGCAATACCTGCAATATATGTTTTTTGCTCATATTCAGGTCCAGCCAATACTGTTGGTGTCCAAGAATCGTAACGAACAAGAGCTCTGTAATCATTTGTATTACCCAAGCGGTACTCTGCATTTACAGAATAACCCTCTCCTGCTTGTTTTGATACATATGTTCCGTTATCAGCTGTATCTAAAGACTTAATGTATTGTGCAGCAACTAAGAATTTTGGCTGGTTATATACTGTATGTAAACCATAAAAGATCAAATCATCAAAACGGTCATTAACACCATCACTATTTGTATCTATACCTTTATGACTTTTATTATACTGACCAAAGAAAGAAGCATCCCAGTATGTAAGTTTTTTCTCTTTGTCTTTACCGTTTACACCAAGGATGTGTGCTGTTGTTCTCCATTCAAAACTCATATCTGAACTGATTTGTGTAGAGTGATACCCCTCTCCGTTAAAAAGACCAAGTTCTGAATCAAAATATTTTGTTTTTGTTTTAAAGTTAAAACCAAAGTCAGCCGAATTAGAAAGGTTAGCTCCATTTTTCTGCTCAACCAAAACTTTAGAGATATCACGGAAATACCATGAAGTATGCTCCTCATAATCATGCCATGGTCGGTGAACAACACCAACCTCAACACCTGTATTTGGCAATACACTATCAAGGTAAAGATAAGCATATTTTACACGTAGAAGTATATCACCATCTGTTGTATCTCCATTTATTTTACTGTCTTGGTGAACATCAAATGTTATACGGTAGTATGATTTAGGATTATCTAACAGATACGCTTTTAATTGAAAATACGCACGACGAATCTCAAATTGAGTAATATCACTTCTTGTATTTACCGTGCCATTGGATAATGTTGCATCATAGTTTGTATAGTTAAATCCAATATATGTTAAACCTGAAAATTTTAATTTACTTGCTTTTGCAAATACTGGAGTATCAGCTTTGATTTCAGTGCGACCCTCAGCAGGTTTAGTAAATACTTGACCGTTTCCATCTTGGTATAACTTGATAATACCTGCACTTGCAGCAACTGAACCCAACGTTAAAGCAGCCAAAGCTGATAAAACAATTTTTTTCATTTGTAATTTCCTTTGTTTGTTTTGTTAAACGAAGTTTAGTACATTTTGATTACAAAAAGATTACAAAAACACACATCCTAAAACCTCTTTCATTCTAAAGTAATAAACATAATTACATATAAGATAAGAGAACTTTTTCCTGTAATCTTTTCGTAACCAAACTCAATTATAATTTCACAACTTAAAAATAAAAGGTAAAACTATGACAAAAGTTCTTAAACTTACTTTAGCTTCTTCAATGCTTGTTGCATCACTGGGTGCAAACGATGTTATCAAAGGAAGTGGGGCATCTTTTCCATACAGTGTCTATCAAAAATGGATCAAAGCTTACAATAAAGAAACAGGTATCAAAATCGACTATATCAAAAAAGGTTCCTCTAAAGGGATCAAGGATGCTGCGTCTCGTGCTGTTGATTTTGCAGGAACTGACAAACCTTTAAGCCCAAAAGTGTTAAAGAAAAATGGTCTTTACCAATTCCCTGGTGTCGTTGGTGCTATCACAATGGGTTACAATCTTCCAGGTGTAAGTGACTTAAAACTTTCCCGTTCTGCTATTGTTGCTATTGCTAATGGAAGTGCAAAATACTGGGATGACAAAGTGATTGCTGATGCGAACAAAGGGATAAAACTTCCACATAAAAAATTAACATTTGTTCACCGTGCTGACGGAAGTGGAACAACATACAACTTCACCTACTTTCTTTCAAAAGTTTCTAAAAAATGGAGAAAAACATACGGTGCAAAAAAATCTCTTAGCTGGCCAGGTAATCATCACATCGGTGGGAAAACAAACTCAGGTGTTGCTGCACTTTTAAAACAAACACCTTTTTCTGTTGGCTATATCGACTACGCTGATGCAAAGAACAACGACATTGCAATGGCTAGTGTACAAAACAGAGCTGGAAACTACATCAAACCAGAGCTTAAAAACTTTCAAGCAGCAGCGGCAAAAGCGGCACTTAATCCTAAAAAAGATTTCTATGCTGTTATAGCAGATCCAAAAGGTGCCAATTCATACCCAATGGTTGCAGCAACATTTATTCTTGTGCCAAAAGAGAAACAAGAAACAAACAAAAAAGTAACAGCATTTTTTGACTGGGCATACAAAAACGGCCAAAACATTGCAAAAAGTTTAGGCTTTGTTCCATTACCAGACTCGCTAACAAACAAAATCAGAAAATACTGGGAAGAAAAAGAGATTAGATAATCTCTCCCTTCTCTCCCCATTAACTTTGCTTGTAATCTCTTTGTAATGAAAATGTACTATAATATCGTCATTAAAAAACACTTTAAAACCTAGGTAAAACATATATGGAAAAAATCTTTCAAAAGCTCTCCCTCTCTAGTGCTTCTTTAGTTTTTATCATCCTCATTGGTATCTTTATTACCCTCTTTAGTGCAGCAAAACCTGCTATTGATGAGTTTGGATTTGATTTTATTTTCAATCCTGACTGGAACAAAGAGGTGGTGATTGATGCACCACAAGCTGCACAAAACACACAGAGTGATACACTTGAAGATGAGATCATCACAGATGAAGATGATGTCATCATTGAGGATGAAGATGATATGATAGCTGATGAAGATGAAGAAGATATGATGCTTGATGATGAAGATGAAGCACTATCAAAAACCATTTACGGTGGTTTGGTTCCTATTGTCGGGACATTGCTGACAACACTTATTGCTTTAGTATTTGCTTTACCTATTGCTATGGGGATAGCTGTTTTTCTTGCGGAGATTGCACCAAAGAACATCTCCTATTTTGTTGGTATTGCCATAGAGCTACTAGCTGCAATTCCTAGTATCATTTTTGGTATGTGGGGGCTTTACTATTTTGCACCTATTGTTGCAGATATTGTTGGAGGATATCAGGTTTCACTCCTTACTGCTGGACTTGTTTTGGGTGTTATGATTTTACCTTTTATGGCAGCTATCACACGTGATAGTATGAACACAACACCAGCAGTGCTTAAAGAATCAGCATACGCACTTGGTGCTACAAAGTTTGAAGTTATCAAAGATATCATCTTCCCATACTCCAAAGTTGGTATTATCGGTTCTATCATTTTAGCCCTTGGTCGTGCCCTTGGTGAGACAATGGCTGTTGCTTTTCTTATTGGTTCTATCTTTGTTCTTCCAGAAGCTATCAATGACCCTACTATCTCCATCCCTGTTGCTATGGCGAACAACTTTGGTGAGGCAAGCGGTCTTGGTGAGAGTGCGCTCTTTTATCTTGCACTTATCCTTTTTGTTATCTCTTTTGCAGTTATCTCACTTGCAAAATTCTATTTTTTGAAAAAGGCTAAATAATGAGATTGTTCATCAATAAAATTTTCTTAGCACTTTCTGTTTTTTCAGCACTTATCGGTTTAGCCTTTTTAGGATGGATTTTAATTACACTTTTTATAAAAGGATTAGGCTCATTCCATTTTAACCTCTTTTTAAATGACCTTATTGAAGGTGGTTTAAGGAACCTTATCATCGGGCAGTTTATCTTAGCTGGCTTGGCTTCACTCATTGGTATCCCTATCGGTATGACAGCAGGTATTTATATACAAGAGTATGGGCGTGGAAAATATGCCGCACTCATTCGTGATTTAAGTGACATAATGATGTCAGCACCTTCTATTGTCATAGGTGCTTTTGTGTATGCCATCATCGTTGTTCCAACAGGTGGCACAAGTGGATATGCTGGAGCTATTGCCCTTGCTATTATGATGATTCCAGTCGTTATCAACACCACAGACAATATGCTCTCCCTTGTACCTCGTGAACTTCGTGAAGCGGGTATCGCTCTTGGAGCCTCTAAATACAGAGTCATCTTAGATATTGTTATCAAAGCGGCAAAAGTTGGTATCATGACAGGTATTTTACTTGCATTTGCCCGCATCATTGGCGAAACCGCACCTTTGCTTTTTACATCAGAGACAAGTAACTACTTTTCACTTAACTTAAGTGAGAGTTTTCCGTCACTGACAGTAAGTATTTACGATTTGGCAAATGAACCAGAAGAATCCAGCCGTGATTTGGCATGGGCAGCTTCTTTTATACTCACTGTGATGGTTCTTATCATCAACCTCACAGGTAGATTTATAACACGCAACAAAAAATAAGGACACAAATAATGGCAGTAATGAAAATAAAAAAATTCTCTTTTACCTATCCTGGAGTGGATCATCCATCTTTAAAAAATATCACACTTCCTATCGAGCAAAACAAAATCACAGCACTTATTGGTCCTAGTGGTTGTGGTAAATCAACACTCCTTCGTTCCATGAACCGTATCCATGACCTTTATCCAGGAAACAAGTATGACGGAAAGATTGAACTTTTAGATCTTGAAACTGGTAAATATAACAATATTTTAGAGATTAAAAAAGAGAATGAGTTTATTAAGCTCCGTCAACAAGTTGGCATGATTTTTCAAAAGCCGACTCCATTTCCTATGAGTATCTTTGACAATGTTGCCTATGGTCTTCGTATCGCAGGGATTAAAAACAGAAGTGAACTCCAAGACAGGGTAGAGACAGCTCTTAAAGGGAGTGCGTTGTGGAAAGAGGTACATGACAGACTTGATAGATCTGCTATGGGACTCTCAGGTGGACAACAACAGCGTCTTTGTATTGCCCGTGCCGTTGCGGTTAAACCTGAAGTGCTTTTGTTTGATGAGCCGACATCTGCACTCGATCCCATCTCAACAGGAGCTATTGAAGAGCTCATAGTAGAGCTTAAAAAAGATGTCTCTATCGCCATTGTTACACACAATATGCAGCAAGCATCACGTATCAGTGACTACACAGCCTTTATGTACTTAGGAGATTTAATCGAATATGATAAAACAGAAAACATCTTCTTAAATCCAAAAGAGCAACAAACAGAAGATTATATTACAGGGAGATTCGGATAATGTTACCAACATTTCAAACAAACTTACGTGAAGTAAGAGAAAAAATCATCGCTATCGGTGAAGATTTAGTAAAATCAAATGAGCTTATTTTAGAAGCGTTAAAAGATTGTGATGCTGAAAAATTTTCTAAGGCAAGAAACTATATAAAAAATATCACCTCAAGAACAGATGAGATAGATAATGCCATCATTAAAATCTTGGCACTCTATACTCCAGAAGCAAGAGACTTGCGTCAGGTGGTTGCTTACTTTAAGATAACCAACGAGATTGCCCGTGCATGTTCCAATACACGTAGTTTTATTCGTGGCTTTAGTGATGTATGTGGGGAGCTTGATGTTGATACTATTAACGAGTATGCTCTTCCTATGCAAACCTCTACAGTCAAAGCTATCAAAACTTCTATTGCCATGATAAGTATTGATGATGCTGATGAACTTCAAGAGATGTATGAAGATGTTCTTATTGAAGAGAACAAAGCAGATGATCTTTATGAGATGATAGAGCGCAAACTTGTTTCTCAGGCTGAAAACTCTGCAAAAAGTTTTGAAACCTACCATAAGATGCTCCGAGCACTTAGAAAAAGTGAGAAAATAGCAGGTCGTGCTATCAGTGTTGCTAACCTTCTTGTTTATATCAAGATAGGTGGACACCTCCATAACTAACAGATAAAGGCTTAAGAGTGCTAAAGTTTCATCAAATCGTATTACGAAAGTTTTTAGTACTCTTTTTGGCTCTTTTTCTTATTGTTGGTGGTATCATCTACTACTGGCTATATGAATATTATATAAATTCCTCAAAAGAAACACTCAAACAAGATATAGAGTTACTTTCATTTCAAATCACACCACAAACAAATCTCGATGCACTTGCAAAACAAGTCAAAGAAAAACTTCATATTCGTCTGACACTTATTGATGCTGAGGGAAATATTCTAGCAGAATCACATAAAAACAAAACAAAAATGCAAAATCATCGATACAGAGATGAGATTATGCAAGCAGACAATCAAGAGTTTGGTATATCGATTCGGCATTCCCGTACTCTTGATAAAAATCTTTTATATGTTGCCAAAAAATATACTCTCAATGGCAAAGATATTTATATACGCCTTGCACAAGAGATTGTAGGTATCCAAAACCAAATCATTTCTCTGGGTATCAAAATTTTCATCGTACTTATCGCTTTTTTTATTGCTGTATTTCTTATCACTTACAAAATCAACACGCAGATACAAAAAGAAACAAAAAAAATAGTAACTTTTTTAAAATCTCTTACAAAAAAAGAGAAACTCACCTATATCCATTCAACCTATTCTGAGGAGTTTGAACATATTACCAATCTCTTAACAAAAGTATCTCAAATTCTTGTCAAAAAAGAGAAACAAAAATCAAAATACACCCAAAGACTTCTTGAATCAAACAAACAAAAAGATGATATTATCTCCGCTATCAGCCATGAGTTTAAAAACCCTATTGCTGTTGTCAACGGCTATTCCCAGACACTTTTGGAAGATGATGATCTTAACACTGCCATACGTAAAAAATTCCTTACTAAGATACATAACAACGGCACAAAACTTAGCAATCTTATAGATACACTTCGACTTTCAATGAAACTTGATGGTGAACAACAAACACTCTCAACAAAAACAGTCAATCTTTACCATCTTGTAGAAGAATCTACACAAAACCTACAGCTCAACTATCCGCGAAGGGATGTTATCATCGAGGGGGATAAGGATGTTACAATTCAAGCTGATGAAACTCTTTTTGGTATTGTGATTACAAACTTAATAGAAAACGCTTTTAAATATTCAGAAGATGAAGTACATATAAAAATCTCTCAAAACAAACTTGAAATCGTAGATACAGGGATAGGGATAAGTAAAAAAGATTTGGAAAATATTACACAGAAATTTTTCCGTGTTCATAAAAACAGCTGGAACAACTCACTTGGTTTGGGACTTTTCTTGGTAAATAAAATCGTAACCCTTCATAACTTTAAACTCAAAATCGAGAGTAAAGTCAATAAAGGGTCAAACTTTACAATAGTTTTTTAACTATTTTTTTGCTTTCTTTTTCTTCTTTTTGGCTTTTTCTTTTTTCTTAGCAGATTTTTTCACCACTTTTTTAGCTGTTTCTTTTTTGTTTTTCTTCTTTTTTTTGTCACTTTTTTTATTTTTAAGTGCTTTTTTTTCAGCTTTTACTTTCTTGGCTTTTTTAGCTTTTTTCTTTTTAGCTAATTTTTTCTTCGCCTTTTTTGTTTCCTCTTCTAACTCTTTTTTTGTCTTTTTTGCCATAGCTTCTCCTTCACTAGTGATTGCTATATTGGTGAAATGATCTATATCATAAACTATAACAATTGTATAACTATTTGGTTTGTATGTCAATATAAGGCACCTTAGAGTAGTTCACTATCACTTTATGAAACATCATTATAAAATGACTATTTTTTAATCAATAATAAAGACACCATTATCAATTAATCAGATATACTAATACAGATTAAATTCAGGAGAAAATTAATGGGACAATTCGTTAATAATATAGAAGAATTCTTTACATTTTGTGAAGAAAATGATGTTCAATTTGTAGATTTAAGATTTACAGACATCAAAGGTGCATGGCATCACCTTACATACCGTATGAGTGCAGTAAATGCAGAGATTTTAGAAAATGGTTTCCCTTTTGATGGCTCATCAATCGAAGCATGGCAACCGATTGACAAATCAGATATGATTTTAAAAGCTGATGTGCCTACTGCATTTTTAGATCCTTTTACTGCTGATCCTACTATTATACTCTTTTGTGATGTTTATGACATCTACAAAGGTGACCTCTATGAAAGATGCCCGCGCTCTATTGCTAAAAAAGCACTCAAATATGCTGATGAACAAGGTATTGCTGATGCTGCATACTTTGGACCAGAAAATGAATTTTTCATTTTTGATGATGTAAAATTTGTTGACAACATCAATGAGGCAGGATACAAAATAGATACAGAAGAGGGTGAGTGGAACTCAAATACACACTATGAAGATATGTATAATACAGGACACCGCCCAGGTACAAAAGGTGGTTACTTCCCAGTAGCACCAACTGACTCTATGGTTGATATGCGTGCTGAGATGATGCAAGTACTAGAGCAAGTTGGTCTTGAAGTTGTTCTTGGTCACCACGAAGTTGCTCAAGGTCAAGGTGAAATCGGAATCGTGTTTAGTGACATCATTGGTGCAGCTGATAATGTTCAAAAATACAAATATGTTGTAAAAATGATCGCTCACCTTAACGGCAAAACTGCTACATTTATGCCAAAACCACTCTATGGTGACAATGGTAACGGTATGCATGTTCACCAATCTTTATGGAAAGATGGTAAAAACCTTTTCTATGCTGAAGGTAACTATGGTAACTTAAGTCAAATGGCTATCAATTATGCTGGTGGTATCTTCAAACACGCAGCTGCTGTAAGTGCATTTACTAACCCATCAACAAACTCATACAAAAGACTTCTTCCAGGTTTTGAAGCACCAAGTATTCTTACTTACTCTAGCCAAAACCGCTCAGCTGCTTGTCGTATTCCATACGGTGCAGGTGAAAAAGCTACTCGTATTGAGATGAGATTCCCAGACTCTTCTGCTTGTCCTTACCTTGCATTTGCTGTCATGATGATGGCTGGACTTGACGGTATCAAAAACAAAACTGTTCCTATTGGTCCAATGGATGAAGATCTCTTTGAACTTTCTCTTGATGAGATCCGTGAAAAAGGTATTCCTCAAATGCCACACACACTTCGTGAAGCACTTGAAGGTCTTATTGCTGATAACGAATTCCTTAAACCTGTATTTACACAAGAGTTTATCGATGCTTACCAACACTATAGATTTGAGCGTGATGTATGGCCAGATGAGGGTCGCCCAACAGCTTACGAATTCAAAACTACGTATCAGTGCTAGTTTTTTCTCCCCTCTGGGAGAATTAACCATTAAATAATAAAAACTATCCTTTAAATTTTTCAACTAACATTAAAACTTCTTTTTAATCACTGCCATTTTTGCTATAATTCCGCCAAGATAGTTAATGTAAGAGTGTACTATCAAAAATTTCAAGTTATAAAGGATTCAAAATGATGAATCGTATTCCAAAAGGTAAATACAAACCTTATCCTAAAATAGATTTGCCAAACAGACAATGGCCAGATAATATTATAGACAAAGCTCCACGTTGGTGTAGTGTAGATTTACGTGATGGTAATCAGGCACTTATCAATCCAATGAACATGGAGAAAAAACTTGAACTTTTTGCACTCTTACTCAAAATCGGTTTTAAAGAGATAGAAGTTGGTTTTCCATCTGCTTCCAAGGTTGAATACGACTTTTTACGTAAACTTGTAGATGATAACTTGATACCTGACGATGTAACGGTTCAAGTTCTTGTGCAAGCTCGTGAACACCTTATAGCTAAAACATTTGAAGCGTTGCGTGGTGTCAAAAAAGCAACAGTGCATCTTTACAACTCAACATCTGTTGCACAACGAAAAATCGTCTTTGCAAAAGAGCAAGATGAAATTATCGAGTTAGCATTACAAGGTGTTGATTTGGTCAAAAAATATGAAGCTTCTCATAATGGAGAGATTTTCTTAGAGTATTCACCTGAGAGTTTTACAGGAACAGAACTTGATTTTGCAGCGCGTATTTGTAATGCAGTTACTAAGCGTTGGGGTATAAGCAAAGAGCGTCCAGTTATCATCAATCTTCCAGCAACTGTAGAGATGGCTACACCAAATGTGTATGCAGATCAGATTGAGTGGATGGGCAGACATTTGGATAACCGTGAGCATATTTTAATCTCAACACATACACATAATGACCGTGGTACATCAGTGGCAGCTACTGAGCTTGCACTACTTGCTGGAGCAGACAGAGTTGAGGGTACACTTTTAAGTAATGGTGAGCGTACAGGGAATGTTGATATCATCACATTAGCATTAAATATGCTTACTCAAGGGGTTGATCCAAAACTTGATTTCTCAAATGTCAACGAAGTTTTAGAGGTTGTTGAGCGCTGTACAGAACTTCCAACACATCCAAGACACCCTTATGTTGGAGAGCTTGTTTATACTGCATTTTCAGGTTCACACCAAGATGCCATCAACAAAGGACTTGCATATCAACAGGCTAAAGAAGATCCTTTTTGGGAGGTTCCATACTTACCAATTGACCCTGCTGATGTTGGTCGTACTTATGAGTCTATCATCCGTATTAACTCTCAATCGGGTAAAGGTGGTGTAGCTTATATCTTAGAGAAAAACTATGGATATCAACTTCCAAAAGCGATGCACCCAGAAATTGGTCGTGCGGTACAGGCTTTAAGTGATGAAAAAGGCAGAGAGCTTTCCCCTGAAGAGATTTTGGGTGTCTTTAAAAAAGAGTATTTTGAGGTTAAAGAGCATATCTCCCTTATCGATTTTACATTAACAACAGAAGATGGAAAATCGCAATGTAGTTTAAAATATAACTACAAAGGCAAAGAGATTGTTGCACAGGGGGAAGGAAATGGACCGATAGATGCATGTAAAAATGCTTTAATGAAAGACTATGAAAATGAGTTCTCTATCAAATCATATTCAGAACACTCATGTGGTGACAAAAGCTCAGCAAAAGCTGTAGCATATATAGAAGTTCAAAGCAAAGAGGTACTTTCTTGCTTTGGTGTTGGTGCAGACAACGACATCACCATAGCTTCTATTAAAGCGCTCTTTTGTGCCCTAAACAGAGCTTTTTCCTAAAAAGAAAAACCTGCAACTATCTCAGGGTATGAGTTGGAACATTCACCGTCATAATGGCAGTTCGTGTATCTTTCATACGCATATCCAAAAGAGATGTATGAGTTTGTACTTTGTACCAAACTCACACCTCCTCTAATCCCATACGCACCAAAATTATCATAACCACTTACAAAGTTTTCACGAACAAACACACCACCATAAGGTCTGAACTTTTGTGCTAGAGGTAAAAAATAGTTAATGCCAACAGAGAGTTCATGTTGCTCAGGAGAAGCACCAAACCATCCTCTGTAGTACCCTGCAACACTTACATTATCTACAACAAAATAGTTGCCAGACACACCCAAAAGTGTATAGTTGTTTCCATAAGAGGTTGCAGCACCTAAAGAAAATCCAACATTGGAAGCCCCTTTTACAAATATATCTGCCTGTAGCGTGTTATAAAGACTCAAACACGCAAGTACACTACCTAAAAATATTTTTTTCAAAACAGTAACTCCTCTTCTAAATCTGATTCCAATTCAGTTCTTGGAGGTTTTGATATATCACTAAAGTATTCTTTTCTCCCATTAATATCAACCTCTATAATCCCCTTAGGAACATCAAATTTTCTTTTTATTTGTGGATAAAGCTTTAACATTTTTGTATAGTATTGTGAAAAGGCAGGACCTGACACACGTCCACCTGTCTCTTTGTGATACATTGGAGTATTGTTATCATTACCAAACCATACTATCGTTTCTATCGTTGGTGAATATCCTGCAAACCATGCATCTATATTTTTATTGGTTGTTCCAGTTTTTCCCGCAACCTCAAGCCCTTGTACTCTTGCACGTCGTCCAGTTCCACGATTGACCACATCACGCAGTATTGTGGTCATAATAAATGCCTGTGTCTCCAATGTGATATTATGCTCAACAATCTCTCTTTCATACAAAGTGTTTACCCCTTGATCTATCGATGCAATAAGATGTGGTTCCACCTGTACTCCATGATTTGAAAAGGAGGTATAATATTTTGCAAGCTCCAAGGGAGACATAGACATGGTACCCAAAGAGATAGAGAGATCATTAGGAATATTTTTGATATGAAACTTTTTAAGCTTTCTTAAAAGCTGAGAAAGTCCTATCTCATTTACAAGATTAATCGTTGCAAGATTTCTTGAATGGATAAGTGCCTCACGAAGTGTAATAAGCCCCTTATAGTTCTTTTCATAGTTTTTAGGACGCCACTTCATATCTTCGCCATCTTTTTCATATTCATAGGTTTTGGCAATATCAACAAGACGTGTTGCACCACTGTAGCCTAAATCGATGGCAACTTGGTATATAAAAGGTTTAAAAGCACTTCCAGGCTGACGTTTTCCTTGCGTAGCACGGTTATAAGAACTCTTTTTATAATCAACACTCCCGACAAGTGCTAAAATATCCCCTGTTTTAGAATCCAAAGAAACCAAAGCACCGTTAAGCTGAGAAACATTTACATCTTGCTTTTGAAACTCTTCATCACCCTCAGCCAAAGCTTTTTCATACTTCTCTTCCTCTTTAATCTTATATTTTTCTATACGCTTTAAAGCTTCATCATAAGCATATTTTAAAGAGTCTCGTGCCACTTCCTGTAAACGTAAATCTATAGTGGTATATATCTCATAACCACCCGTTTTAAGATCTTTTATCCCCATCTCTTTAAAACGTCTTGCTACCTCATCAACAATAAAAGGTGCTTTGTTTTGGGTCAATGTATCATCATACACTACAGGGTTCTCAGCAAGAGCTTTCTCAAATGTGGCATCATCTATCCATCCCAACACATGCATTCTTGTAACAACTCTATTTGCCCGACCCATAGATATCTCATAGTTTTTTGTAGGTGCATAGGTACTTGGTGCCTTAGGCAACCCTACCAAAATAGCCATCTCTTTAAGTGTTAAATCTTCAAGTCGCTTATGAAAATAACCATCTGCTGCTGTTTTTATTCCATAATATCCATGCCCAAAATATATCTCATTCAAATAGCGCTCAAGTATCTGCTCTTTAGTCAGTACCTGTTCAAGTTTGATAGAATAGATTAGCTCTTTGATTTTACGGGAAAGCTTTTTCTCCCGTGTTAAAAGTTTGTTTTTAACAAGCTGCTGCGTGATAGTACTTGCACCTTCAACCATCTTGCGTGCTTTGATATCTTTGATGATTGCACGAAAAATAGCATCGATATTAACACCTGGATGTTCAAAGAAGGTAGTATCTTCTATAGCAACCAATGCTTCGATAATACGAGGTGGAATCTCATCAAAAGGGGTATAGTAGCGATGTTTCTTATCAAAAATATTGGCAATCTTCTCCCCGTTTTTATCATAGATGCGACTTGTCATCTCTGGCTTGTAATCCACTAACGACGAAAGGTCATAATCGTATTTAAGAAGATAATAACCAACAAGTCCAAATGGGGATAATAATCCCAACATCACTAAAGTTAAAAAAAGATACTTTACTATTTTCATTCTCTAAATTTCCTGTTTGCAAAATTTGCATTGATTAATGTTTTGGTATAACTCTTTTGAGGGTTTTTTAAAATCTCTTGCGTGTTACCAAACTCTATAATAGTTCCCTTATTGATAACATACATATCCTGACATAAATTTTTTGCGCTGTTGATATCATGTGTCACAAAAAGCATCTTAAATCCCTCTTTTTTTTGAAGCTCTTTTAAAAGTTTTATTATAACCTCTTTTGTTTGTGGATCAAGTGCTGTTGTGGGTTCATCCAGTAAAAGCAATTTTGGTGATGACTCTAATGCCATAGCAATCACTACTCTTTGCAACTGACCCCCTGAGAGTTCTGGAGGAAATCTCTCAAGAAGCTCCAAAGACAGCCCTAGTTCATCAAAAAGTTTTTCCACTCTTTGTATATCGACAAAAAACTGTTTTTTTATCTTAGTAAGCGGTGAGAGTGCAGTAAAAGGGTTTTGTGGTACAAAAGAGATGGTCTTTCCCCTTTGGAGTTCAAAATCACTCTCCACATCCAAGACTACATCCATCTCCTGTGGCAACATCCCAAGAAGTGCTTTTATGGTTAGACTTTTTCCACTGCCACTTTGACCAATCAAAGCAAGCGATGTATGAATCTCAAAAGATATATCTACAAGTTTTTTCTTTTCAAAGGTGATTTGTAATCTTTTTACTTTCATGCTTGCACACCATACTTTTGTAATAATGCACAAACACGCAACAACTCCTCTTTACTTTCACCCAAACGTGCTATCAGGCGTATAATTGCGCTTGGCACTGTAGGCTGACGAATCGCACCTACAGCAATATTATGCTGAAGTAGTTGATCTTTTATCACAATCACTTTTTTATTATCACCAATATGTAAAGGGACTATCAATCCATCTATAGAGATACCAAAACTCTCTTTTATGATATCTCTGCGTGTTTGAATCTCTTGTGTAAGCATCGCTGCATTTTGTATAATATATTCTAGCGAATAGTGTGCTAATTTTGTATCATAAAGAGAAAGAGATGTTGCATAGATAAGGGGTTTAGCACGATTGAGTAAATACTCCACGATATGACTGCTTGCCAGTATAAAAGCACCAAAACTTCCATACGCTTTTCCCAAAGTACCCATCTTGATATAGTTTGGCTTTATCTCGATATTATAATAATCAAACACACCCATCAAATGTTCACCAACAACACCACTGCTGTGTGCTTCATCCACTATCAACACGCAGTTGTCATACTCATCAACAATGTCAAAAACCTCTCTGGGGCACATATCTCCATCCATGGAGTATATCCCCTCAACAGCGACTATATTACGTTTGGCAGTTGATTTTTGTAACAACTTTCTTAGTGCATCCATATCATTATGGGGAAAGAACACTACATCGATAGAGCCTATCTCTGATGCAAGAACCCCTGATGCATGATAGAGTTCATCCATAATAAGAGTATCACCCTTGCGTGTTAAAGCTTCGATAAGTGCTATATTTGCATTAAATCCACTTCCAAGAACTATCCCCTCTTCAAATCCATTAGCCTTAGAGAGTGCTTTTTCAAAATCTTGATGAATTTGATGATACCCATTCACAAGCATCGAAGCTTTGGAAGCATGTATATCTTGCGTGTTTAAAAAATTGCATGTTTGTTTATGCAGCGTTGCATTGTGAGCTAAACCGAGGTAATCGTTGGAAGCAAAGTCTTTAAAAGAATTGTTCACAACATTGCGTGTTCTGTAACGTCCTGCACGTTTGAGTGCCTGAAGTTCTTTAGCATACAACATTAACGCACACTCACCTTGTTTCTTCCATTCTCTTTAGAGTCATACACAGCTTCATCCACTCTTTTTAAAAGTGATTTTATCTCTTCAGTGTTAATATACTCACTCACACCAAAGCTCATAGTAATTGGTAAGATCTTTTTATGATTTTCTACAACACTACGCAGTTTCTCCGCCACTTGAGCTGCTTCTTGTTTTGTGACATACGGCAAGATTATCATAAACTCTTCCCCACCTATACGACAAAAGATATCATTTTCGCGTAAATTCTCTTTAATGAGCCTAGTATATTCAATTAAAACCTCATCACCTACATCATGCCCATGATTGTCATTGATTTTTTTGAAAAAATCTATATCAAACATTATAAGCGATACCGGTATATTATAACGCTTAGCCAAAGAGATTTCTTTTGCTAAATGTTTGTTAAAATAGCGTCTATTACCGATATTGGTCAAAGGATCAATAACACTGATATTTTCAAGCTCATGCTTATAGTGCTCTTCATTAGTAATATCTGTAAAAATAATAGTGTAGAGATGGTTCTCTTCATCAATTACAGAAGCACTCACTACAAAATAGTAAATAGTATCATTATGGTTAATTTTTACCTTATGTTGCTTACGCTTGTGTTCTAAAAGATATTCTAACCAAGTATGAGAATCCATTGTCTTATATAAGTAACCTTCCTCTTTGACAAAAAAGTCACATAGACACTTATGCGCTGCGTTAAACTTTTCTATGGTCTTATATCCTGAAATAAATTCAAAAAAGATTTTGTTTGCCTCTATAATCTTTTTACCGTCATATACAATAACAACATTGGTTGATGAATCTATAATATTCTTATAATAGCTTTTTTGTTTTTTCAATCTTCTAAAGAGATACACATCAAAAAGAATTACAACAAATAAAAGAAGAACTGCACCCACTGCCATCCATTTAAAGATAAGAAAATCAAGTTTGACATAAGAGATTGCTTCTTTATCCTTAAACATTAAAGCATAAGCAATCGGTTTATTTTCTAAAGAAGTGATAGGAAAGGAAGTGATAAAGTGCTTATCATCAAGCATATACTCTTTTGATATATATTCTTGAATTTTTTCTTTGTTTAAAGAGTGTAAAAGTTGCTTGTCAACATTAAAATTTGCAACATAATAATCATCTATAAACATTTTTGTATAAGGATATTGCACTACTTTTTTATAGTTTTTATCAAGAACAACAAGTAACTTTATATCTTCTTTGGCTAAAATATTTGCTATTGAATTAAAATGAGAGATTACCTCTAAAACACCAACAACCCTTTTTTTATCAAAAACAGGTACCAATGCACGAATAGAGAGTGTGTACTTATCTACATTAACATCATAAACAACCTGCTTGGTTTTAAACACTTTTTTTATATCTTTGCGTGTTGTACGAACTCTATCTCCCCATCTTCGACTCCAACTGCGATGGATGGAGAGCATATTTTTGTTTATTACCTGAATCCAGATATTTTTATAGTTGGTATTTTTTTTGAGTTCAGTAATAAGAGGTTTAAAATAGTTTCGAGGGATACGACCTTTTTTAATAAGCTCAGCTAATTCCTTATGATTCACTACAGCAAGAGCAATTGCTGTTGTAGCCTTTTGTTTTTGAACAATAAGACTTTTAACCTCTTTTTTTATATCTTTGGCAAGCCTGGAGTACTCAGCCTGACGCATCTGCTCTTTTTTGATATCTAAAAAAAGAATATACTGATAAAAACCAGCAACTGACAATAAAATAACAATAACAATGATTATTTTTATTTTATTGTCATTCATTTTTTCCCTTTTATGATGTTACAAAAGTTTGTAACACTTCAACACAAAGACCCATGGCTGTTGATTCATACCCTCGAACCTCTTTGATATAGGGTTTACAAAAACCCTCAACCATACAAGCACCTGCTTTACCACGCCACTCTCCACTTGTTAAATATCTCTCTAAATCATCCATATCAAACTCTTTAAAAAGATAATCTGTTTGAGACATGTCAATGATTTTACAATCTTTTGCATGGTATATCATACAAGTAATGATACTTGTGATATTACCACTTTGGGTCATTAAAATATTTCTAGCATCATCAATGCATTTTGCTTTGCGTAAAATCTTCCCTTGTGAAGTCACAACAGTATCTGCAACCAAAAGGGGATAATCTTCATATCCAAAAGCTTTGATATTAGCCTCATATTTTCCCATCGTTGCCTGATACACAAAGTTTTTTGGACTGCTTGCAACAATGTTCTCTTCATCAAAATCAACACTCTCTTGAATAAACTCTATACCTGCGTGTTGCAGTAGCATAGATCGGGTCTTGGACGAGGAAGCAAGTCTAATACGCATTTCTTAAATACACTCCTAGAAAAATTGCTATTACACCAAGAGTGATATTCACAGGTACCATCACATTACCTATAAGCCCCAACATCCTTTTAGCACCTGTAGAATCCCCTTTGGTTAAAAGTTTGTCAGCTTTATTACGACGCCAAATCATAGCGGCTAAGTTACTTGCCATCACCATCCATATAACCTCTTTGAGATGAACAAGGTTATAAAGAAACATCGCATTTTCATCTATAACATTGCCGCTTGCATCTACAGCAGCCACGCGAAATCCAAGCCCAACAGCCATAATAATCGCTGTAATGATAAGGATAATCACAAAAGGGCTCACTATAGTAAAAAGGCGTTTAAGTGCATGAGAAATTCTCTCTAAACGGTGCAGAGGAGACTCTATGTGCATAAAAGAGTGATGCGCTGCATAACGCATCGCTACCATACCACCAACCCATACAACAGCACTGATTACATGTAAAAAGATGATGATGGTTCTATACTCTGCAAAAAGTTCTATCATAAAATCTTTCACTATGACAACACCTCTGTTATAAATGTTTTTGCAACCTCTTTAGCTTCAGGAAGTTTTGTTTTGTCTTTTCCGCCAGCTTGGGCAAAATCAGCACGACCTCCACCGCCGCCGCCTAGAACAGGAGCTACTTTTTTAATCCAATCACCAGCTTTGGCATCACACCCTTTGACACCAGCAGCGATAAGCACTTTATCACCTTTAACCTGAAAGAGCATTGCACACACTTTTTCATTTTGGTTTTTAAGCTCATCGATTTTTTCTTTGATATCACCAGCTGGAAGTTCCTCTATCACAACAGCTACACCGTTGACCTCATCTGCTTTTATCTCTACTTTTGCGCTCTCTTGAGCCTCTTTTACTTCTGCTTTAAGTGTTTCGATATTTGCTTTTAAACGGCTAATCCCTGCTAAAACATCAAGGTTTTTCACTTCAGATTCCACCTGTTTTAAAAGAATTCGCTGCTGGCAAAAGTACTCATACGCTGCGTGTCCACATACCGCTTCAATACGACGAACACCAGCACTTACACCACTCTCTTTGGTAATAATAAAACTTCCGATATTTGCCGTGTTATCCACATGCACACCACCACAAAACTCTACAGAAGCATCTTCAAAGCTCACCACACGAACCTCATCACCATACTTCTCACCAAACTGACTCTTAGCACCAGATTTTTTTGCTTCTTCAATTGGCAACACCTCTGTTTTAGCAGCAATTGCACGAGCTACGAGAGCGTTAACACGCTGCTCTATCTCGGCTAACTCTGCGTGTTCTACGGCTTTTGGATGAGAGAAATCAAAACGTAAACGCTTCGCTTCTACAAGTGAACCTGCCTGAGAGATATGTTCTCCAAGGACATCACTAAGTACTGCGTGTAAAAGGTGTGTTGCTGAGTGGTGTTTTGTAATCTCATTTCTTGAGATATCCACAACAGCTTCCACATTAATACCAACTTTAATACTTGAAGTTACTTCTATTTGTGAGAGATTCATATCAAAGAATTTCTTTGTATCCACCACTTTGGCACGACATCGTAACTCGCCAATATCACCACACTGTCCACCACTCTCAGCATAAAAAGGTGTCTTGTCTAAAAGAACCCACCCTTTTTGACCCATATCAAGCATTTCGACACGTTTAAAATTCTCATCAAGAAGTGCAAGTACTTTGGCAACGCTTTGTGTTGTTTCATACCCTACAAATTCATTAACACCAAACTCTTCTAAAAGCTCTTTAAAATCACCACTGACAGCATCATCGCCGCTCCCTTTCCATGCAGCCTTGGCACGGCTTCTTTGTGCATCCATAAGTTCTTGAAATTTTTGCGTATCAAGGCTTAGCCCTTTTTCACGAAGCATATCCTCTGTAAGATCAAGTGGGAAACCGTAAGTATCGTAAAGTTTAAATGCCACTTCACCGCTAAAGACATCTTTTGTATTTGCAAGTTCCATAGTAAAAAGAGCGATACCAGATTCGATAGTTTTGAAAAAACGGGTCTCTTCAAGCTCAATCTGCTCTGCAACAACATTTGCTTTTTTCTCTAAGTAATCATACTGCTCACCCATAATACTCACAAGGGTAGCAACAAGTTTGTGCATAAACGGTTCACGAAACCCTAAAAGGTATCCATGGCGTACAGCACGACGCAAAATACGACGCAACACATACCCACGCCCCTCATTGGAGAAATTCACACCTTGAGAGAGTAAAAAGACAGCAGTTCTTATGTGATCAGCGATAACTCTATAAGAAGCACCTGTTGCATACTCATACTCTTTGCCTATAAGCTCTTCTACTTTACGGATAAGTGGCATAAAAAGGCTAGAACCGTAGTTAGAGAGTGCTCCCTCTTTGATAGCTACAACCCTCTCTAAACCCATACCTGTATCGATGGAAGGTTTTGCAAGTGCAATTCGCTCGCCCCCTTTTTCTTTCACCTCATACTGCATAAAAACCAGATTCCAGATCTCTAAAAATCTGTCACCCTCACCACCCATGTAATCCTCTGGACCACTAAAGTGTTCAGCTCCCTGATCGTAAAAGATCTCACTACATGGACCACACGGACCAGTATCACCCATAGACCAGAAATTGTCTTTATCGCCAAGACGCATAATGCGATCGGCTGCGATATATTTTTTCCAGATTTCTTCAGCTTCATCATCACTTTCATGGACTGTCACCCACAGTTTCTCTTTTGGCAGTTTGATTACCTCTGTAATAAACTCCCAAGCATACGCAATCGCTTCCTCTTTGAAGTAGTCTCCAAAACTAAAGTTACCAAGCATCTCAAAAAATGTGTGATGGCGTGCTGTATGACCAACATTTTCAAGATCATTGTGTTTTCCACCAGCGCGGATACATGTCTGGCAAGATGTTGCACGAGGGTTAGGTGGAGTTGGCACTTCACCTGTAAAAATCGACTTGAAAGGAACCATGCCTGCATTGTTAAAAAGGAGGGTTGCATCATCTGGCACTAAGGGTGCTGATGCAACACGTGTGTGGTTTTTTGACTCAAAAAATCGTAAAAATTCTTCTCTAATATCCATCTATATATTCTCTTTTATAAAATTGGGTAATTATAGCGAAAATATATATTAATTTTATTGAAGTTATTTTGAATTAATCGTAAACATCATCCATATCCATATCATCAACCTCTATGGGCTTTATATGTTTAAGGGATTCAGGATTTACTTCAGCTCCTGAAAAATCATACTCATCAGCATTATAGAACTTCTGTTCTTGTGCATATTTTTTCTCTTTTTGGAGTTGTTTTTGTATCTGCTTTTTTGTAAGATTGCCATCTGCTTGTACTCCAGCACTTATAAGTATCATACAACCTACAAACATCACCATTTTTTTCATCATCTTTCTCCACTTTTTTCATTTTCTATAATTATATCAAATAAATATTATAACTACACATAAAGTTTTAAAAAGATTCTATTTTATTAGCACTCAACAAACAAACTCTATTTTTAATGCAATATTTTTAGAATTTGGATGAAAGATTAAAAAATAATAATTATCTTTTGATAATGATAACAAGTCACCATTATATCACTTCTCTTTGATAGTATTGCATCACTTTTTTATTGGAGCGCTTCGTGAATCAATCAGATATGCAACAACATCAGACACAGTTGCACAACTTTTCAAAACAATTAGATTTGGCTACAACCAAAGAGCAGATCAATACTGTTGCCGAAGAGTTGGTAACGTCCACTTTGGGTGCAGAATTTTCCTCTTTGTGGTTTTATGATGCGAGCAACTTTCTTCTTATAAGGGAACGTGAAGGAGACTTCCTTAAAGAGCTTCCCCTTGAACATAAAAAAGGTATTATCTATAAATGTTTTATGACAAAAGAGAGTAAGCTCTACAACTATCTAGCAAGTGACAAAGATTATGTTGCTTCTATTGACAATCCTGACAATATCAAAATAAAATCTAAAGTGATGCTACCACTTCTTGATGGAGATAATTTTGTGGGTATCGTTACTGCATACAACTCTATTAAAAATATTAAAAAGTTCACCAAAAAAGATGTGGAGCTTCTAAATGAGCTCTCACCCCATCTTATACGTGCTCTTTATAAAATGCACCAACAGCAGAAAAACACGCAACTCAACACGCAACATAATGAAAAGATAGTACAAGAGGAACCCAAAGAGCAAGAACAAACTGAACTTGAAAACAGTGAAGATACTTTGACATTTGTTTCAAACTTTGTTCATGACATCAGAACTCCAGCAAATACACTCTATGGTTTTTTAGATATTTTAGAATCTCAAATCACAGATGAACGACTTAAGAGCTATCTTATCAATGCAAAAGAGAGTGCTAGTTTCATTAATGAACTAACAACTTCTGTTTTAAATATGGTCTCTACCCATAAAGAGAGTTGTGCCTCAGATATCAAAGAGATAGATTCTATCAAGTTTTTCTCTTCAGTAGCAAAATCATTTGCATCAAATATGTATTCAAAAGATATTAAGTTCAATATCTATATAGATCCTCTGATTCCAAAAATAATCAAACTAGACACACTCAAAATGAAGCGTGTTATTTTGAACCTTATTGGCAATGCCTATAAATTTACACCAAACCATAAAACCATAGAGTTTTCAGTAAGATATATCTCAAAAACTAATCGCATTGTTATTTATATCAAAGATACGGGTATAGGAATACCAAAAGCGAAACAAAAAACAATTTTTGAAGCATTTAAACAAGCAGAAGAAACAACAGCTCTTAACTATGGTGGCACAGGGCTAGGTCTTTTTATCTCTGCAAAATATGTCAAAGAGTTAGGTGGAACACTCGCACTTATCAGTGAAGTGGATAAAGGAAGTACTTTTAGTTTTGACATACCTGCAAATATTATAGATACAACCCCATCCTATCAGCCAATCAAAAACGACACTATAAAAGTTGCTATTGTAATGGATCAAAGCAACAATTTTTCAGCAAACAACATTGCCCGTTACGCTGTTAGAATGGGACTGAGCAAAGGGCAAATAGTAGCACTTACATCTTTGGATGAGATTCAACATGACATTACGCACATTGTTGTTTTTCAGAAAAAAACAGCAATACACACTCTGGAAAAACATATCCATAGAGATATAAAAATTCTTGTTGTTGAAGAGGATTTTTTATCTATAGATCAAGATTCTTTATGTAAAGAGTGTGATGTAATCTCTCAATACGGATATATAGCAAACAAGCTCTATCAGTTTTTAAGTACAAAACAACTGCCGCGAATCTTGATTGTTGATGATGATACGGTAAGTGTTTTCCTTATAAACACTATTTTGGAAAATGAATTTTGTGAAACTGTTACTGCAGGAAATGGCAAAGAGGCTGTTGATCTGTTTATAGATGCACATAAGTACCAACAACCTTTTTCCATTATCTATATAGATCACAATATGCCTATTATGAATGGTCTCGATGCAATGAAAGAGATTCGCGAATATGAAAAAGACAACAATCTCAAACCTATCTATGCTGCTTCTACATCAGGAGATCAACTCTCATCAAAAGAAGATAAACGTTTATTTGATTTTCATTTAGGCAAACCATTTAAAAAAGAGCAAATCAGAGCAGTGCTCTATGCAAATAGATAGATAAAATTTTAGATTAAAGGATCAACAATGACAAGACCAGAACCAACAGAGATTGAACATGAAGTAAAAAAAGTGGACTTAATCGTTTCAAAATCAGATGCAGAGGGAAATATCACCTATGTGAATCCAATTTTTGTCAAGATATCTGGCTATTCACAAGCTAGCCTTCTTGAACAACCCCACGCCATTTTGCGACATCCAGATATGCCAAAAGTAATCTTCCATTATCTTTGGGAAAACATCAAACAGGGGCAGGAGATCTATGCCTATGTAAAAAACATGTGTGCTGATGGCGGTTATTATTGGGTTTTAGCCAATATCAAAATGGCAAAAAACCCTGACGGAAGCTTTAGAAACTATATGTCAACACGCAGATGTATCACCCCCGAAGCAAAAGAGAAAATAGATAGTTTTTACAAACAACTTTTAGATATTGAACAAACACAAGGGTTTGAAGCATCAAAAGATGCTTTTTACCAGTTTTTGGAGAAAAACAACCTTCCAGATGCCGTTACATTTAACAACTATATGAAACAACTTAACAAATAAAGGAAAACTACTATGATAAATTTTGATGACAAAATGAAAAAACTTCGCAGCGTAAACGGATACCTAGGCTCAGCAGTACTGAACTACTCAGGTGAGACACTCTATATTGATGAAGAAAATACAGGAACAGATATAGGGTATGCTTCTGCAATTTTCAATGACTCTTTTCGCTCTATTAACGAAGCATCTTTAGATATCGGCTTTAGCGATATCTCATCACTTGAGACAAAAACAGAGGATGGGCATGTGTTCCTAATGAAAAGTGCTGGAGCAAATAATGATGACAGCTTTTCAAAAATAGATATTTTTTGTATTTTAAGAGATGATGGGAACATCGCATTGGCAAAAATGGTAATGGATAAAGCATCAAAAACAATTTCAGACGAGCTTGCAAACATATAGATGAAAACCATATATTTTATACGCCATGCAAAAACGAATAACTTTGATGTTGGAGAGAGTGATTTTGAACGTACACTCTCAAAAAAAGGTAAAAAAGATATTCGTACTATAGGCTCTTATTTAAAGTTACGGGGTATCTATCCTGAGACTGTACTCTCAAGCTGTGCACTTCGTGCACAAGAGAGTGCTGTAGCCTTGATGGATATTTTAGAGTATAAAGGTCATATAGATTATCTCGAACAGCTTTATATGACCTCAACCCAAGAGATTATAGATATTATCAGTATTCAAGATGATTCTATAGAAAGTATGTTTGTTATAGGACATCACCCCTACTTAACAGAACTTGTCAATTCACTCTCTAAAGAGCATATTGCAAAAATACCATCGATGGGTATTGTATGTATCAACTTTGATGTAAAGGAATGGAAAGATATAACATCCACACAAGGGGAGATAGAGTTTTTCATTTTTCCAAAACAGTTTAAATACTATATGCCTAAACAAATTCGGGCTACTTTAGGGAGATTATAAAACTCTAACAATATCTTTACAAAAAAAACATAAAGGCTAAAGCATAATTCCATTTTAAACCTTTAATGGCTATGATATTGTAAAATATTTTTAACGTTAGGTACCTATATGACTTTTACTCCAGTAGTGAGAACATCAAACTCTATCCCAAAAAGCCTGCAAGAATTTGCAAAAGAGAGAAAGATAGATCCAAAACTTCTCGATTTCGAGCTTTTATCTTTTGAAACACTTATAAAGCGTAAAGATGTGGATGAATTTGAAGTGGTACAAGATATAAAAACTATCACCAAAGAGGATTTGCTTCAAGAAGAGACTATACTGCTTCAAGAATACAACATAAAGATTATGCCTCGCCAGAAAATAAAGCTCAACAGTGGCATAAAACTCTCTCTAGGTGTCAACAAACTCAAAACAAAAGCTATTATCACCTTTGCAAAAGGGAGTGTATTTACAAGAAAAATACAACTGCTTAAAGAGCTACGAAATATGATTTGGGAGAAAAAACTGCGTGCAGGACTTTTTGTAGGAATATTTGAGCCAAAACTTGTAGCACAGCTTAAAAAACTCATTGATGTTGTACCCTACGACAAACCTCTGCCAAAAGAGTTGAAGTTTACAGTAGCTCTTGGAATTGAGCCTGTAGCTCCCATCGATGCAAAACTGGAAAAACTCTATCTGCAAAAACAAGGTGACAGCATTATAGACGGTGTTGATGTAGGAGAGCTCATAGCTCGCTATATCAAAGAAAAACGAGGCAAAGACGGACGTGCCTGTAATGGAAAATACATCACCGTCCGTGCTCCAAAAACACTCAACAAGAAACCAAAAACAGACCCAAATACCATCATAGAAAAAGAACACGCAGAATGTATCGAGTACTTTGCCAACGACAATGGGTATGTTGCTTTTTCAAACAATGAACTTAAAATATCCAAAACACTCAGACTTGCTGGTGCTGACTTTAAATCGAGTGCAACCATAGATGCAGGTGACGAAGAAAGAGATATCTCTGTACACATAGAGCATCAAAAATCACACTCCGAAGATGCTATAGGCAGTGGTGTCCGTATAGATGTCAAAGAACTCAATGTAGATGGTAGCGTCGGAGCCAATGTTAATATCACAACCAACGAGCTTAATGTTGATGCACAAACACATAAAAACTCCAAAATAGAAGTAACAAATCAAGCCAATGTCAAGCTCCATCGTGGAGATATGGTTGCAAAGAATGCCAAAATCGATACGTTAGAAACTGGAAAAATAAGTGCCCACGAATCAATCCATATCAAAAAGATGTTAGGAGGGGAAGCTATCGCACCAGTGGTCATTGTTGATGAGCTTCTTTCAAACTCCACCATCACAGCTTCTGAGCGTATAGAGATACACTCTCTTGGAGGTGAAAATAATCATCTCATCATCAACCCCGATGCCATAGAAAGCTACCATAAAGAGTTAGAAATATTAAAACAGCAGATAAAAACTCAAGAAAAAGAGCTTCGAGAACTAACAACTGACTTTGAAAAAAGATATGCCCAACATACAGCACAAATAAAACGTATAAAAACCTTTCAAGCACGCATTAAACAAGCTACAGAAGCTGGAAAATCTCCTATGAAGCAGGATATGATTCGCATTAAGATGTTTAAAAAAGAATCGCAACAATTTACACAAGAAAAAGAACAACTAGAAAAACAACAGCATACATTGACAGAACTTCAAAACAAACTTAAAAAGATGTATGAAAAAGAGATGCATGCACAAATTATCTCCCACTCTCGTTATGATGGGCATACAAAAATCACCTTTTTTGATCTTGAAACAGGTAAAGAGATAAATGCAAGACCAGAGGGAGTTATAAAAACTATTAACTTAACATGCAACAACAAAGGTGAAAAAGTGATACAATACAGCTAACAGTTGATTAACATATATCTATGTATAATGGCAAGTAGATTTCAAATTATAACTGGAGTTTACAATTTTTATAATGAATGATTATATTCTATACGCACTTATTACCTTTGTACTCTCCATCCTTTTTTCTATGGGAGGTGCTGGCAGTGGAGTTGCACTTATTCCTGTTCTTAACTTCTTAGGCATTGACTTTACTGTAGCTAAGGCAGTAGGTCTTTTTGCCGGAGCATCAA
>Ga0256837_1000528_pt1 | contig 31488 bp, 21 predicted proteins | sample 4562384metaG_FD_185976 | JGI IMG/M metagenome (GOLD analysis project Ga0256837, IMG submission 185976) | Hydrothermal vent microbial communities from Guaymas Basin, Mexico - 4561-384 | ecosystem: Environmental > Aquatic > Marine > Hydrothermal vents | place: Mexico: Guaymas Basin | collected... | reverse complement strand
AAAATAAAATATCCAAATGATTCGACAACTTTCCTTTGATAACTTTACCAAGTTCAAGCCCTCCTCTTGAGACAGCTATGATGTTCCATCGCTCCTCTTTAAATTTCTGCATGGGAATTACATCTAGTAGTTTTATTGCAGCATCATTTCTGTTTAACAATATATCTTTATACTTTTGCAATAGATTCTCTCCTTCCCTTTAGTCTGCCAGCTTGTATGATATCAACGAGCTGTCACCATGCGGTTTCATAAATGGTTTTAAAACAATAGTCAAATAGACATATTTGTCATACACTGATGATTTATCTGTCGATGTATTTGTAAGTACCGGTCTATTGTTTTCTGCATATTTTATCCCAAAATTCCAACATCTTTTCTTATACATAAATCCGATAGAAGCACTTTTTTTCTCTAAGCTCTCTAGGTCATAATTATATGTTGCTTTATAGGAGTAGTGTGAAGAGTAGATATACTCAAGATTTGTTGTCAAGTAACTTGTATAGCGGTTATATATTGGAGTTTGCGGTAAAAAACTGTCTTTAAAGAGATGTGAAGCTGCTAAGGTCACTCCATAATTATGTACACTCACTTTGTTAAATATCTTTGAAAAACGATTTTTATCATAATTGTAGAACATATTGTTATAAAGGGAAAGATAGCTTGTAACCTTATAATCAAGTTCATTTTCCAACTCCCCGTATCTCTGCTGAGAATTCGAGTAGGAGATGTGCTGAGAGAGTCTATGATAAAGTATCTCTTGCTGTTTGTTGTCATAAAGGTATTGTGTAAAGTCAATATTTGCCGCATTTTCAATATCACTCAAATGATAAAATTCACAGCGCGATTCATACTCTAAGTCGGACTGGTTGTCAGGATTTGAACAGTAGTCTGAGACATCTTCATAGTAGCCGCTTTTTGTTTCCCATGATGATTGGTTGTAACTCATTGAAAGGCCTATGACGTGTGTAAACTCTTCATACCCTTTGGTCAGTTGTGTAGATGCGGAGAGAGTATGGTAGTTACGGGCGAAGTAACCGTTATTATACTCAAGATTTGTACTCTTTTGTGACTCTTGACCTGAAAAGCTGGAGTGCTGCAGATAGAGGTTGGCTTTATAAGAGAGGTTCAAATACTCATCAAAGAGTGCACTTTGCAGAGTAAGAGGAAGATTTACATCTGTTTGTAAAACTTTTTTATCATTTTTTCTATATATATTATTGCTTTGCACATCCAAAGAGTAGAGAAAATGATCTTTAAGCAGAGTATTTAAATAGCGATGATACTGCAGTGTTGGTAATTTTTGCAGAGTACCATCATTTGTCGGAAGTGTTAAATCTTCATAGTATTTAAAGTATGCACCAAAATAGTTTCTTCCTGTATTGTAAAAGAGGTTTATTCGTGAGAGAATCTGCGTCGATGTTGTCTGATTTGTCGTGTCATTTGATGTAAGATTAATGTAATCAACATCGTTCATATGGTTGATATCCACATAAACACCAGACTGTCCTGTATATTTTTGTCCAAACCATTGGTTAATAAAATCATTATTATCGTATTTAAAATTAAATCCGTAATGCGATTGATTTTCTAGATTGTTTTGAGTAAAGTATCTCTCTTTCTCTTTAAAATACCCTGCGCGAAATTCACCATTGGATGTTTTAGAATCTACAAATCGAAAAGTTTGGTAAATACCACTTCCCCGGTTTGTCCTAATCTGTGGCAACAGCTCCAAGTCCCACCAATTTTGCTCGGCTATATAAAAAGGTTGCTGCATATAAAAACCTTCTGAGTCCGAAAGTCCAACAGCAGGCGTAAGTAAACCTGTTCTTCTTGTAGTATCCAAAGAGTACCCAAAGTATGGCGTATAGAGTACAAGTATATCATAGATATAGAGCCTTGTATTGTAGAGATTTACCCATTTTGTTTGTGCATTATAATCTGAAGAGCTAAACTCCATAGTCCAAAGTGGATCAACAGGGTTACATCCGCTCACTACACCTGAAGAGATCTCAATATTTTCCTCTTTTGTTTCACCTTTATCTGCACTCATCCAAACCTGTGATTCTCCATCAAGCATATAAAAAGGCTCAAAACTTCTCTTTTTTTTTGCAATATTTAATTTGGCATACTTCCCCAGGATTTTATACTTTCCTTTGTTATTGACCCGAATATTATCAAAAAGCTCCAAATCACCGCTTTTCCTGTTGTAAGTGGCTCTCTTGGCAGTTAGGAGATAATCCTTATAAGCGACACTTACCCCTCCGCTAGCTTCGACAATCTCTTTTTTAGACTCTATACTTGCAGCATAGATTGCCACTTTGTCATCTGCGTTTACAAATGTAAGAAAAAAGATAAAAAAAAGAGGAAGGAGTTTACGCATCTATTACCAGAGTTTTTGCTGTTTTGTCATGCCAGGTCTGACGTGCAGGATCCATAACACCCCAAAAGAAACCAAGATAAAAAAGCATTTCACTAATAATTCTAAAAATGGCTCTATTGAGCGAGACTATAAATGTTGGATTTGAGAGAGTTGCTATCTCTATGATTCGTATTTTAACTGCCAATTTACCTAAAGTAGCACCATATTGCATAACAAAGAACGTTTGATATACAATTTTCATCATTATATACTGCATAACATATGCGTTGGTCAACAAGATGATATCTTCCATTGTTTTTGCATTTGCGAATGAATCAGACATAGCAATCACTAACAAAAAAGATAACAGCATCTCATCTATGAAAAAAGCAAAAGCTCTTTTTTTTACAGATGCCAAGGTCAAATGCTCACGATGCAGTATGTTTTCTATATTTTCATTCACCGTATTTGTTTCCTAAAGAGCTTGGTATGCGATATCTGTGCGGAGTTTTTTACCGGCAAAATGAACTTGTCCACATCTCATATATGCTCTGTCTCTTGCCTCTTTAATGCTATCACCCAAACCGACACAGACTAAAACACGTCCGCCCGTTGCATAGAGTTTCCCATCTTCTAACTCAACACCGGCAAAAGAGATATGTGTATTTTTTGCGATCTCTTCATGTTTGACATCATCTAAAATGATCTCTGCAGGTGTGGAACTTCCATACGGATAGTTTTCACTTGCCATCACGACACCTACTGCATACTGGTCTGAGAACTCAACTTTGATCTCACCCAGACGATTTGTTGCAGCCTTGTAGAACATATCAGAGACAGGAGATGTCATAAGCGGCATAAGAATTTCACACTCAGGATCACCAAAGCGGACATTAAACTCAAGTGTAATAGGCTCACCATTGACGACCATTATTCCAATAAAAAGAACACCTTCAAATGGTGCACCCTCTTTTTGCATACCATCTAATGTAGGACGAATAATTCTGTCACGAACTTTTTGATAGAGCTCTTCATCAACAAGAGGTGTCGGAGCATACGCACCCATGCCTCCTGTATTTGGACCGGTATCACCATCACCTACACGTTTATGATCTTGTGCAGCCGGAAGCAAAATGTAATCTTTTCCATCACACACAGCGAACATAGAGAGCTCATAACCATCCAAGAACTCTTCAACGATAACTTTTTTACCGGCATCTCCAAAACTTTTTCCACTCAGCATCTCTGAGATCGCTTTTTTAGCTTCATCATGTGTTTGTGCAATAATTACACCTTTACCGCCGCAAAGACCATCAGCTTTCACAACGATAGGTGTACTTAGAGTATTTGTAAATTTAAATAGATCTTCTATAGAGTCACTCTCTATATATTTTGCTGTAGGAATATTATATTTTGCTAAAAAGTTTTTCATATAAACTTTAGAACCCTCAAGCTGTGCCGCTTCTTTTGAGGGTCCAAATATTGTCAAGCCTTCTGCTTTGAAAATATTTACAACACCATCTACCAAAGGAGCTTCAGGACCAACGATTGTCAAATCAATTTCATTTTCTTTGGCAAACGCAGCAAGGTCGTTATAATCCTTAATGTCTATGTTTGTTCCAAGTTCATGCGTAGCACCGTTCCCCGGCTGAAAGAAAAGCTCATGCTCCTGCACTTCATTTTTTATAGCTCTAGCGATGGAGTACTCTCTCCCTCCACTGCCCAAAATTAATATTTTCATAAATTCTCCAGATAAAATAAAAGTTTACTTATGCAACCAAAGTAAAATAAATAAACTTTTTTTAAAAAAAAGCATCCAAGTAGCCGTCACACAATTGGCTTGGTTCTAAAAGCCTAATTTGGGTGAAGAGAAAGTTACCTAACGGCGGCAGTTTCATCGGTAGAGTTAACATGCCTCAAACGAAATCACCGACACACGGTAACTTTACTAGTTCACAGTTTGAATATGTAGAACCCGCATATACGTGTTGACACGAACTACTTAGATAATGTTATTATACTAAAAAGATACTTGATTTATTTTTATTTTTCCTCAAGATAGAGTTCTATTTCAGTTAAGAGTCGCAGAAGATGTGCTTCAAAATTTTGAAGTGCCTTTAATATTTTAGAATACTCTTGACGTCCTAATTCATATTCAAGTGTGGCAGCACTCTCGCACAAAGAGTATGCGCCTATATTTAGAGCCACATCTTTGATATCCCTCGATAATATTATTGCCTCTTTGTATTTATGCTCTTTAACAAAAACATTTAATGACTCTGCAGATTTAATATACATCGTATAAAAATCATTTAACAAAGATTTGTAAAACTCACCCTCACCACTAAACTTCTCCAGCTCTTTAAGTGGTGAGAGTTCACTTTGGGAATCTTTTTTTTGCATATTTTTATCTACATTCACTTTTATATCATATGATAGTGCTTCATAAATTTTTTTATAAAAATCATCCAAAGATATAGGTTTTGTGAGATAGCCCTGCATCCCCACAGCAAAAGCTTTATCCATAGATTCTGTATCTCTACTTGCAGTTAAAGCAATTATTGGTATTGTATCATTTGCTTTGTCTTTTCTAATCTCTATTGTTGCATCATAACCATTCACGACAGGCATCTCTATATCCATTAAAATAAGGTTGTAACTGTTTCCTTTTTTTATCAGATTAATCACCTCCTCTCCATTGCTTACAAAAGTAACTTCAGCACCTGTTTTTTCCAGCAGTCCGGCAAGTACCTTATGGTTAAGCGTATTGTCTTCTGCAACAAGTATCTTTTTTAAAGAGAGCTTTTTAAGTTTTTCTTTCGTTGCATTCACATTCTGCGCTTCTTTTACTCTTTTGACACCATACATATCGATGAGTGTATCAAGAACATTTTGCTGCGTAAAAGGTATTTTTAGAAATCCAGATATATCTAACTTATTAATAAGTTCATCATCAATTTTAGTAAATCGGTATGTTGTAAGAATAATCCTCGTTTTTGTCCTGTTTTTAAAATGCATCTTCTGCAGCTTTTCAATCGATTTCTCATTTATTTGTGTTTGATTGATAACAATGATGTCATACTTCATGCTCTCATTAAACATCTCTCCATCAAGAGAAGGTACTACATGTGTCTTGTATTTAAAATACCTAAACGCTCTTAAGAGCGCAATAACATTTTTATTTGAATTTTCTACAATCAGAATGGTTTTATTGAGGTAATCCTTAGACGGAAGGTGATAATTACGCTTGTTGTCAATATCAAGTACTCGTGCTTCAACTGTAAATATAAAGGTAGTGCCTACATCTTTTTGACTGCGAACCTTAATAGTACCACCCATTTTTTCAACCAGTTCTTTAGAAATAGTTAGCCCCAGTCCTGTCCCGCCATACTCCCTAGAAGTCGACTCTTCAGCCTGAGCATAAGAGTTAAATATTTTCTCTAACTGCTCCTGTGTCATGCCTATGCCGTTATCTTCTACGCAAAACTCTAAAATCACACTATGCGAACGTGTCTCTTTTTTTCTAATTTTGAGATTTATATTTCCGTGCTGTGTAAACTTGATTGCATTTAGGAGCAAATTCATCAGCACCTGTCCCAAACGCAATGAATCACTGATGATTTTTGCCGGTACATTATCATCTATCTCTAAAATAATGTCCACATTATTATGTTTTGCCTGCAAATACGTACTGCTAAGAACATGTTCCATCATTGTATTGATGTTGAACTCTTTATTTTCAATTCTAAGTTCACCGGCATTAATTTTTGAAATATTTAAAATATCATCAATTATCTCCAACGCTTTTTCAGCAGATTGCTCAATATTTTGAACATTCTCTTTTTGAAAAGCAGGCAGTTCATTTTCTAAAACCAACTGGCTCAGTCCCAAAACAGATGAGATTGGATTTCTCAGTTCATGCGATACATGTGAAAGCATCTTCTCTTTTGCTTGAAGCTTACGGGTTTTATTTGAAAGATCAAATACCATTGTCTCATTTTTATTTTTCAGTGCATTTTTTTGACGCATTAAAATTAAAATAATTATTAAAAGGGCAATAATTATCAATATGATAGATACTAAAATTATCAAAACAGTTTTGTCTCTCAAATATTCCCATCTCTCTTGTGCTTGTATTGCAATTTTTGGAGTAGGCTCTGCTACACTTTTTTCTACTTTTTTTACAGGGATAATTTTTTGAGCTTCTATCTTCTGTGGCTCTGTATCTTGAGCAATTATCACTGTAGGCTCTATCTGCTTGGGCTTTATCTCTTTTAATTGAGGAGTATCATCTTTGTACGTAAGCGCCTTTAATTTTTTGGGGTAGGCACTTTTATACTTCTTTCTAAGAATATTGAGAAGTTTTTGTACTGCTTTTTTATCTCTAACAGGCTCAAGTACCAACAAATAGTAACCCGAAGATTTAATAATTTTAAAATGGAAGTGAGATTTTTTCTGATATTTTTCTATCTCTTTGTCTGAATCAAGGAGCTTTTGTGCTTCTGTCAATGTATGCTCGGCAGCAGCGTATGTTTTATAAGAACCTACACGTATACTTCTTATATATGCAGCAGCATCCAGTAGACTAAATGCCATTATTAACATAAGTACAATATATTTCATCTTTACTCCCAAAGTTCTAATCCTTCGAGTTTATTTCATATTCACTTAATGACGAGTTAAAAGCATATTATTTAGACACTTTTGGCTAACTCCATACAACTCTCAATGGTTGTTTTTTCACTTATGTGATATTTAATTCCCTTAGGTACTGCTTTTGCAGTTGTTTTGCCTATCACTATCACACTACTGCGTTTAGAGAGGGTATGTGTTTTTAAAAAACACTCCAAGCTCGAAGGCGAAGTGAAAATCAATACCGCATCTTCTTCAACTTTACTCTGCAGTATGTTTTGTGAACATCCACTCTCATACACAACTGCTTCATCTATAAAATAACCCTCATTTTTGCATTGTTCTACAAAGTCAGATGCTACAATTTTTGCCCGAAGATAGAGCCACCTCTTCTCTTTTGGATACTTTTTGATACTCCCGACAAGTTTATCACCGTACCCTTCTCCGGTTGCGAGTACTCTTCCGCCTAGTTCTTTATAACTTTTAGCACTCTCCTTGGAGATGCATAAAGCCGGTAGATTGCGAAATTTATCTAACTCATACTGTTTCAGTGCTTTAGATGCCTGTTTAGAAGTAATGATAAGATAATCATAAGAAGTAAAATCAATGTTGGGTTGTAAAAAAGTAATATCTAAAGAGTTGATACTGATAGCATCTGGATGCGAAGAGATAGAGAAAAGATAAATAGGACGCATGGGAAAGCTTTCGCTTATTCCCACTCTATTGTAGCTGGCGGTTTAGATGAGATATCATAAACAACACGATTGATACCATCAACCTCATTAATGATTCTACGTGAAATTCTCTCTAAAAGATCATGTGGGAGATGTGCGAATGTTGCAGTCATTCCATCAACTGCCTCAACAACACGTACACATACAGTATTGTCATACGTACGGTTGTCACCCATAACACCAACTGATTTTACATTTAAAAGCACAGCAAATGCCTGCCATGTTTTTGCATAATACCCACTTGCTTTTAACTCATCAAGTAAAATCACATCTGCTTCACGTAAAAGGTCAAGATCTGCAGGATTTACATCACCCATAATACGAATCGCAAGTCCCGGTCCAGGGAATGGATGACGGTTTATCATCCCTTCAGGAAGACCGAGTTCTAGTCCGATTTTACGCACTTCATCTTTAAAAAGCTCACGCAGTGGCTCAATAAGTTCAAAATCCATCCAATCAGGAAGTCCACCAACATTATGGTGTGATTTGATAACTTCACTTGGTCCGTTTACAGAGATTGACTCGATAACATCAGGATATAGTGTTCCCTGTGCTAAAAACTTGATACCATCGTGTTTCTTCGCCTCTTTTTCAAACTCTTCAATAAAAGTATGACCGATAATTTGACGTTTTTTCTCAGGATCACTAACACCTGCAAGTTTTGAGAGAAAACTCTCTCTAGCATCAACAACAACCAAAGGCACTTTAAGATTGATTTTAAAGACCTGTTCAACCTGCTCTCTCTCACCTTTACGTAAAAGCCCGTTATCTACAAATACAGGAACAAGCTGGTCACCGATTGCTTCATAAAGCATAGCAGCAACAACTGAGCTGTCAACTCCTCCACTTAATCCACAAAGGACCTTACCATCTCCGACTCTCTCACGGATAGAAGCTATTTGTTGTTTTAAGAAGTGCTCCATTTTCCATTTTTCAGTAACACCGCAGATGTTTTTTGCAAAGTTACGAAGCATCAAATAACCCTCTTCAGAGTGCTGTACTTCCGGGTGAAACTGCATTGCATAGACACGTTTCTCTTCATTTGCAATTGCGGCATAAGGAGAGTTGTCACTTGTAGCAATAACTTTAAAACCTTCAGGGAGTGTCTCTACTCTGTCTGAGTGACTCATCCACACTATTCTATCATTATCACAATCTTTAAAAAGAGGAGAAACATTATCAGGATAACCTACAATCTCAAGTTCTGCTTTACCGTATTCGTGGTGATCAGAACGGATAACACTTCCACCAAAATCAACTGCAATTCTCTGCATCCCATAACAGATACCAAGAACAGGAATGCCCATTTTATAAACATCTTGGTCTACTTCATAAGCATCTTTGTTGTAAACCGATGAAGGACCACCGCTAAAGATAACACCTTGAGGGTTTTTTGCTTTAATATCTTCTACTTTTGTGTGATATGGAAGTATCTCACAGTAAATTTTATCTTCACGAAGACGACGCGCTATAAGCTGTGTATATTGAGAACCAAAATCGAGGACAATAATGCTAACATTTGTCATTGTAAATGCCTTTTAATAATTTATAAATAAGTTTCAAAAGGATACTATAAACTAGATTAATATTTGATTTAGAAAGTAGATTGAAGTATAAAAGTTGCTAAACGCAGTGACTCTACTGCGTTTAGCATTAAGAAAGATATTTTTAGTATAAACCCAATATCTCAAATTGGACATACCAGATAATGATTGAGATAATATAACCAACCAAAATAGTCCAGGAGTGTTTCATATGAGAACCAAAAGTATAAATACCTCGAAGTTTACCCATTACCCCAACACCTGCAGCTGAACCAAAACTGATCAAACTACCACCGATACCGGCTGTCATAGTAACAAGCATCCATTGGTCAAGTCCCATAGATGGAGAAGATTTCAAAATAGCACTCATAACCGGAACATTATCAACAATAGCAGACAAGAACCCAACACCGACATTTGCTGCAGTCGATCCCACTAAATCATATAATCCATGAATATAATGTAAGAAACCTAAAAAGTGAAGTGCCCCTACCGCTGAGAGGATACCAAAGAAGAAAAGGAGTGTATCATTTTCTACTTTTTGCATATTTACATAGATGTTGAAACTGTCTGTACTGTGTTTTCCAAGTTGAAATGAGTAAAGTTTTAAAACCGCTAAACCAAACATCATACCCCACATTGCCGGAAAATGGAAGAACTGGTGTCCTAAAACAGCAACCACAATTGTCAACACACCAAGGTATGCAACAACCATCCCACCATCACGCACTACCGGTTTTTTCTCAGTTGATGGATCAAACGGAGGTTGACCCGAAGGAACAGAAAGGCTCAGTAAAAATGCCGTTACACCCCAACCAACTATAGATGCAGGGAAAAGATAAAGAAAATCAACAAATTCACCTTTTCCTGCTGTCCATGCCATAAGTGTTGTAATATCACCAAATGGAGACCATGCACCACCTGCGTTTGCCGCAACAACGATATTGATTGCACCTGGAACCAAGAATGCAATATTTTTCTTATCAATAGTAAAGAGTACTGTTGAGAGAATAAGTGCAGTTGTTAAGTTATCTGCAACAGGAGAGATAAAAAATGCAAGTAAACCTGTCAGCCAAAACAGTTTTTTATATGTATACCCTTTAGATACAAGTTTATACTTCATCAGGTCAAAGACTCTACGTTCTAACAGTGTTTCAATATATGTCATTGCAACGAGCAAGAAAAAGAAGATCTCCGCGATTTCTAAAATAAGATGCTCAAGTTCTTCATGCAAAGGCATAGGATCCATGCCGTTTATAGCATAATAAATCCCTATCAGCATAAACATAAACGTACCTGCAAAAAGTGACGGTTTTGCCTTATTTATCTCATATTTTTCTTCGGTAGCTATAAAATAATACGCTATAACAAAGACGGCTAAACTTAGCCATCCAACCCATGTCGTTGCAAGATTAATTGCTTCGTGTTCCATTATCTCTCCTCTTGTATTGTGTGAACCCCTATAGATTCACTCCGTTTCAGTGCAGATTCTACAATCTTTTTTGCTGTCAATAAACGAAATTTGAGTAGTTTACCAATATTTTCATTTAAAAGAGCATTAATCGTCTCTAAAGCATCATTTAGTCCACTTTTTGTACGAACTATCGAGACATTTTCCCACATTATACGTCTTAACTGATTTTTAATGTTTTTATCATTTTTCAGACTCATCGCCTCATCTTTAAGCTCAAAGCGAAGATCTTTTTTCTCTTCATCAATATGCTTCATAATATCTTCCGACGCTCTTTTTGCGAAAACAAGACCCTCTAGCAGTGAGTTAGATGCAAGACGATTTGCACCGTGCACTCTTGTTGAAGCCACTTCACCTACGGCATAGAGATTTTTTACACCTTCAACTTTTGCATCCAAATCCGTTTTTATACCACCAATAGCATAATGAAACGCAGGAGAAATAGGAACACGCTGCATAGGAACCTGATATCCTAAAGCCCGTAAATTGCTGTAAATATTTGGAAAACGATGTGCAAAATACTCCTCTTCAAAGTTATTAAACGCAAGATAAGTTTTCAAACCTGTTTTTTTTGTATAGTTATACATCGCTTTACTGACTATATCGCGTGAGGCCAACTCTCCCCTCTCATCATAATCAAATAAAAATCTTTTGCCGTTTTCATCTTCAATAGTTGCACCTTCTCCACGGAGGGCTTCAGTGAGGAGCATCTTTTGCGCATTGGTAGAGTTTACAAAGACAGTTGGATGAAACTGCAGCATCTCCATTCTGTCAAGTTCTATTCCCTTCATCAGACACAGACCCTGCATATCGGCGCTGATACATGGTGCATTTGTATGATACTCAAAGAGTGAGCCTACTCCACCGCTTGCTATAATGACATTTTTTGCATAGATATTTCTACGTTTTCGATGATCAAGTACTGTCACACCGTAACACTCTTTATCTTTTATAAGCAGATCAACAACACGGGTATCGCCTAGCATGGCATGCCTGTTTTGTTGTAATAAAAAGTAGTGAAGATAACGTCCCGTTGCATCTCCACCGGCATGCAAAATCCTCTCACATGAGTGCGCAGCCTCTTTTGTATAGAGAAGATTACCACTTTCATCACTATCAAATTCAAATCCATTGGCAATAAGATCATCTATTGCCTGACGTGAATTATAACTGAGGACTTTTACAGCCTCTTCATCACATAAACCTGCACCCGCTTCGAGTGTATCTTTTATATGAGATGGAATATCTTCCTCATCACGGGAGAGTGCCACACCTCCTTGCGCATAAAAGGTGTTGCACTTAAAACTCTCACGTTTGTTTATTATTAAAACTTTTTTCTCTTTTGGCAGATGCATGGCAGCATAGAGTCCTGCTACACCTGCACCTATAATTATTACATCATATCGTATCATTGACCGCAGCTCTCATTATTATCTTTGTCCAACTCATTTTTTTTAATTATAAATTCTACATTTTTATCATCTAAGCCAGAATCCTCTTCATAATAAGGGTTGGCTTTATAACCACATGCACTAAAACTTAATAAAAAGCTTGCTATAATTAGCAGATGAAAAATGCCAGCGATATTCTTAATTCTCTTCAAAATAAACCCCAATTTTCTAAACTATCGCACTACAAATGCATTAGTAGAATACAATCCCTTTTCTCTGCACCACTACAGAAGATGATAAAGTTTGCATACATAAAAAACAACACCCTTTTTTTTGTACTGAATCATCCCGGTGCTAAACAAGAGTTTGATAATAATATACAAAGTATTAAAAGTGCTTTAAAGTTTTACAATCCTGCTGAATGTGAAGAAAACAGTATAAAAGATATCAAGGCTTTTGTTACACACACCCCAAGTAAAATCACAATTGAAACAGGCAAAGAGATTCAACGATATCCTGAACGCTCAAGTGGAAACTTTGAGGTAAATATCCATGACGAACATCTTAAATCATTAATAGAATCTATTCAAAAAATTATAAAAGAGAAAAATGCAACTTCTACAGACGATTAAACAACTTCCCAACTCCGCCGGAATATATCAATACTTTGATAAAAACGGCCATCTTTTATATGTCGGTAAAGCAAAAAATTTAGCCAATAGGGTAAAAAGTTACTGGAAATTTACACCAAAATTCTCTCCAAATACAAACCTCTCTCCAAGAATCATCAAGATGCTTGAGCAAACCATCTCGATGAACTACATCGTTGTCAATTCTGAACATGATGCCCTGATACTTGAAAACTCTCTTATCAAACAGCTCAATCCAAAATACAATATTCTTTTAAGAGATGATAAAACATACCCCTACATTTACATAGACAAATCACAAAAATTCCCTCGATTTGACATCACCCGTAAAATTATCCCGAGCAAAGATATAGACTATTATGGGCCCTACTCTGTTGGAGCAAGAGATATTTTAAATTCTCTTTATGATATATGCAAACTTGTACAAAAAAAAGGGTGCCTCAAGTCAAAAAAACTCTGCTTATACTACCAGATTCAAAAGTGTTTAGGTCCCTGTGAACTGCCAATCACACAGGAGAGATACAAAAAAGAGCTTGATTTAGCCACCAAACTCATAAAAAACAAAACACTTTTAACACGAAAACTCAAAGAGAAGATGGAGTTCTATGCAGAGGAGTTACGTTTTGAAGAGGCCGGCGAACTTCGAGACAGAATTGAAAGAATTGAGCGTTCTGAGATTAAAAGCAACATTGATTTTGCATCAAATGAAAATTATGATATTTTTGTTGTTAAAAGTGCACAAAAACGTGCGGTCATTGTACGTATTTTTATGCGCCACGGAAAAATCATCTCCTCTTCACACAACTATATTACACTTAGTGAAGGATTTAGTACAAATGAAGCATATTCAAGAGCGATTATTGACTTCTACAAAGATGAGAAGCCACCTATCACAGCCCCTGTTTTAGTTGCTGAGGAGTTTGAAGATGCGCCTCTTTTAGAGGAGCATCTCAGTAAAATTTTTGGTAAAAAAGCTTCCATAACTAAACCAAAGAGAGGAAAGAAAAAGGATTTAATCACCCTTGCCCTGCTAAACGCAGCAGAGCTGCTCAGTAAAGAAAAAAATGTCTCCAACACAAAAATACTTCAAGAAATTCAAGAATTATGCAAGCTGGAGAAGCTTCCTGAACGAATTGAGATTTTTGACAACTCCCATATGTCCGGTGTAGCCACCGTCGGCGCTATGGTTGTCTACGAAACTGGCAAATTTGATAAAAAATCATACAGAACCTACCATCTAAACGCAAGAGATGAGTATGGACAGATGAGAGAGACTCTTAGCCGCCGAGTGGAGAGTTTTTCTAAAAATTCTCCTCCGGATCTATGGGTACTTGACGGCGGTGCGACACTTTTAAAACTTGCTTTGGAAATTTTATCTTCAAATGGTATTTTTCTTGATGTTATTGCTATTTCCAAAGAAAAAATTGATGCAAAAGCACATCGCGCCAAAGGAAAAGCAAATGATATTATCTATACACAAACAGAGAAGTTCAAACTAGCAAACAGTGACAAACGATTGCAATTTATACAAAATTTACGTGATGAGGCACACAGAGCTGCTATTAACTTTCATAAAAAAACAAAACTAAAACTTGACCAGGAGAGTAAACTGCTAAACCTACATGGAATTTCCCCTGCAAAAGTACAAAAACTTCTTAACCATTTTGGAACTTTTGAGGCATTAAAAACAGTTCCTCAAAAGGATATTTCTTCACTTTTAAATACAAAAGATGCAAAAACCATCAAAAATATTTATAAATAAGTTTTTTTTTTAGCGGTTTATGATATATTTGTGATAGATTAATCATCAAAGTAATTATAAGGTTTTTTTATGAGTAAGGTTATACCAAAAGATAAAGAGTATTTTTTCGATGATAATGTAATTATTAGCCAAACCGATACAAAGGGTGTGATCACTTATGCCAACAGAGTATTCTGTAAGGTTTCCGGATATGAGAAAGAGGAGTTGATAGGTCAGCCTCACAATATTCTCAGACATCCGGATATGCCAAAAGAGATATTTCAAAAAATGTGGGAAACAATCCAAAGTGGACAGGTTTGGAATGGTTTGGTAAAGAACCTTAGAAAAGATGGTCTTTACTATTGGGTAGATACCGAAATACTCCCTGTAAAAGATGATGATGATAAAATTATTGGTTATATCGCTGCAAGAAAAGCCGCTTCGAGAAAAGATATACAAGAAAATGATGAAATATATCAAAAAATGCTAGAGATGCAGAAGTAAGGAACAGCCATGCTGATTTATAATTTTCAAAAAGAGTTTTTAGGTATAGATACAAAAGATTTACAAGAACTTGGTTATCATGACCTCTCATCTTTACGCAGTGAAGTTACAGACTTTGCAGATCTTTTTGTAAAAACACCCGGTTTTATTCACAACTTTCAGCATGTTCACTGGATAGATTTTATAGATTGTGCAGATGATGGAGAGATACAAAAAGTAATCATAAATGCAAATGGCAAAAACTTTACTGCAAATCTTGTAATCACATATGCCTACCTTACTGATAATCCGATTGAAAAAGCCTACATAATTCACCTACATAATTTAAGAGTATTATCAGAAGGAGAAGTTGAACGCATACATGATGATATTTTACAAAGAGCGACACCGACACCTGCACCTTCATACTATGAGCCTTCACCTTCCTTTAATGAACCCCCTACAGTAGCGAAGAGTTCCAAGCAAGATATACTTGAAGCCACAAAAGAGGAAAATTTTACAGAAGAGTTTCTTCCTCAAACGCAAGAGAGTTTCCAAGAGCCTGTAGCAGTTGAGACTCCACCTCAGGACACAATTTCCACCTATGATACTCCTGCAGTTCAAGATGTTTATGATTCAAATGATGTTAAACTAGATATTGACCTTGAAGAGAACTTTGAAACACTAGAGCAAGAGATACCTCCGGTAGATCATCCTAAGCATATAATCCACAAAAAAGAGCAGTTTGACAATGGCTATGTCTATAACCCTGAAGTCGCATCTAAAGAGTTAGGATTACCGCTTGATCTTATTGAGGAGTTTATACAGGACTTTATAGCTCAAGCAGGAGATTTTAAACCTGAACTTTATGCTTCTTTAAATGACGGAGACATAGATAATGTTAAAACACTTTCTCATAAACTCAAAGGTGTTGCAGCAAACCTGAGAGTTGAAGATGCCTTTGAAGTACTTGCCATCATCAATACTACATCCGATTTAGAGGTGATAAAGACAAACCTAGACCTCTTTTACAAAATTATCTCAAAATTAGCGGGTGAAGAGGTTGAAGAAATAGTCGAAGTCGAAAAAGAGAGTCCAGAACAACAGGATATCTTACCTGAAGAGACACTAGACTTAGAGTTTAAAGAAGAGCTTCAAGCCAACGAGCTGCAACCGGCAAAAGAGATAGAAGAAGAGGAGAAGGAATTCTCTCTTGAATTTAAAGATGAGCCAGGTGACGATACGCAAGAGTTTTCTCTTAGCTTTAAAGAGGAGAGTGAAACTCCACTTGAGTTCAAAGATGAACCGATACAAAAAGAAGAAGAGAGTGTGAGTGTTGAAGAAAAAGCACCAACACAGCAGACCATAGAAATTAACTACTCAAAAGAGAAGGTAGCAAATGAGATTGGACTCGATATTACAAGTTTCAGCGAACTGTTTAATGACTATATATCAGAGAGTGAACTGCTTGTAAAAGAGATGCGTGATGCTGTACAACATAACAATTTCGACTTACTGAAATCCGAGATCATGAAGTTAAAAGGAATGAGCGATAATATGAGAATAAACAACTTTAACAGCGAACTCAATGCACTGATGCACTCAACAAATCAAGATGAGTCCATAAAACTCATTGATACAATTGGAAATATTATAAATCAATTATCAAAAGTGGGAGCCTAACAATGCAACTTAGCCTAAAGAACAGACTTCGCCTAATCAGTCTTTTACCTATTGTTATTCTCTTTTTTGTAACAAGTTATTTCGTTTATACATCTTATGAGAGCTATAAAGCCGCTCAGCTTCTTCAAAATAAACTCTCTACAAACAGAGAGCTCAATGATCTGGTAAATAACATCTCCCGTGAAAGGGGTATGACCGTTATCTATCTTGGGAACTCTTCACCAAACACCCTAAAATCTTTGATAAAGCAGAGAAAAATTGTAGATACACTCGCAGCAAAATACCTCAAAAGTATAAAAAATTCTTCTGCCCTGCATGATCATGACGGCGGAACACTACAATGTACTACATGCAGTTCGACTGACAAATTAACTGCTGCGCTCAAGAAAATTCAAGCAATACGACTGCTTGTAGACAAACATCAAACAAATTTTGAAGATGTTTATCAAAATGTTTACGGGAAGACACAGACAATTGCAATTAAAGAGCTTGAACAAATTACAAATGAACAACTCGACAACAATATCAATCAAGAAGCTAACAAGTATATTGCTTTCGTAAGAGCAAGTGATTATACGGCAGCTGAAAGAGATTACCTCTCATATACTATTGCAAAATCTACTCCTTTGGAAGAAGAAGCTATAAATACATGGATCTCATTTATCGCAAAAGCCGATGCCTTGGATTATGATACTTTAAAAAATAAAGAGCTTGTTTCAAGACTTAACAATATCTTTCAAAATGAAGATGCAAAAGAGTTGTTTGAAGATATTAACAGTGAAAGAGCTGCAATTTTAGTTGCAGCAGATCAAGGGAAGTATGAGACAAACGCAGGTGTCTGGTTTGCAATGCTTTCAGAAAAAATAAATATGATTTCAGAGGCGGAAGATATCCTTCTTGAGGCGATGGATGCAAGAGCAATTACAATTAAAACTGATGCTCTGCAGCTACTTGCCATTACCCTTACTATATGGCTTATCTCTGTTGTTTTGGCTATATTTGGTTTCCTTCTCTCAAATGAGATCGCAAGAAATATCCTAAACCTTGAAAATGTCCTAAAAAGAGTTGCAGATGATACAAATGAGGACTCAACAAAAAGAGAGATTAATCTTCATACAGCAAAAGGTACAGAAGAAGCATACAACCTGCTTGAACATATTATTGAGCAGACACGTCTCGATAAAGAAGCTGCACAAGAAGCAAGTGAAGCCAAATCAATGTTCTTGGCAAATATGTCACATGAAATTCGTACTCCACTCAACGGTATCGTCGGCTTTACTGAACTTTTAAAAGATACAGGACTGCAAGAGGAGCAGGCAGAGTTTGTTGAGATTATTGAAAAAAGTTCAGAAAACCTTTTGGAAATTATTAACAATATTCTTGACCTTTCAAAAATTGAAAGCAATAAGCTTGAGATTGAAGATGTTATCTTCAATCCAATTGATGAATTTGAGAGTGCGATTGAAGTCTACTCAGTTCGTGCCAGCGAAAAACAGATTGACTTAGGCTGCTTTATCGATCCTGAACTTGAGCAACCACTCAAAGGGGATCCGACAAAAATCAAAGAAGTGCTTATCAACCTCCTTTCAAACGCAGTCAAATTTACAAGCAGTTCAGGTTCTATCAATGTTGATATTAGAAAACAACCTTCAGTACAAGAGGGCATAACCAGAGTAAGATTTGAAGTTCAAGATACTGGAATTGGGGTCACTAGTGAGCAAAAATCAAAAATATTTGAAGCTTTTTCACAAGCAGATACTTCTATTACCAGAAAATATGGCGGTACAGGACTAGGACTTACTATCTCTGCGAGATTTATTGAGCTTATGGGTGGTCAACTAGATCTTCAAAGTGAACCTGGAGAGGGAACAACATTCTTTTTCACCATTGATTTTGAAGAGATAGAGACAAAAAGTGAGACTCTCCAAGGAGCATACTCAAGCATAAATGCTTTGATTTTAGAATCAAACCACAAAAGCAAAAGACAAGACAGCTACCTACTTGAATATTTAGATTTCTATGGTGTTAGTTATACAAAATTCCAAAATGTAGCGGAACTTGAGACGCTTCAAAAACAAATTAATTATGATTTACTTATCATAGATTATGAGCACTGCAGTGAAAATGACCTAAAAGAGTATGCATCTCTCTCTCAAAAACTCATCTTAATCACAAAATCATTCTATATGAAAACCATTGAGAGTTTTGGTATTGAGATCTTCAAAACAATTTATGAGCCACTCAACAATACAAAACTTAAAGTAGCACTGGAGAGTTATCAGAGTGAAAACTTCACCGCTGTAACTGAAAAGAAAAAGCTACCTGCAAACATAGATGTAGAATCTGCAAAATTCAATGCAAAAGTTTTAGTGGCAGAAGACAATATTATTAATCAAAAACTAATTAAGAGAACACTTGAGGACTTAGGACTCACTGTCAGCATAGCATCCAATGGTCTTGAAGCATTTCAAAAACGCAAAGATGGTGACTTTGACCTCATCTTTATGGATATTCAAATGCCGTTCCTTGATGGAATAGAAGCAACAAAAGAGATTTTAGAGTTTGAAGAAGATTATCATAGAATTCATGTTCCTATCATCGCCCTTACTGCAAATGCTCTCAAAGGAGACAGAGAAAGATTTTTAGCGGCAGGACTTGATGAGTATACAACAAAACCTCTCGTACGCTCAGAGATAGTTTTACTGCTAAACCAATTTTTATCTGATAAAATCATCATTGTTAAACCGGAGCTGCAAAAAGTACAAAAAGAGGAAGAGCCTGTTATAGAGGAGCAGCCAGCAGAAGAAGCTACTGAGGAACATACAGAGGAAGCGAAGATAGAAGAACAAGAGGAAGCTCAGCAACCAAAAGAGTACAAAGCAGATATAATTCTTGCAAAGAAAAGCCCTTTTGAAACAAGGTTATTTCAAAAAGTTTTAGATTCTCTTGGGTACAGTTATGAAATAGCAAACAGTGTTGCCCAATTGGAGAGTATGATTGCAGATAACAATTACAAAATTGTTCTTTTTGATAAAGAGTTAAAAAATTTAAATCTGGAAGCATTTACAAAGCTTGTAAAAACAATAAATAAACAAAGCGGCTTACCGTCTTACCTTGTTCTTATGAATAATAGTGAGGACAATAGTGATGATATCGCTTATGTACATGAGACAATACGCAATATAGTCAACAAAGACCTACTGCGTTTGGTTATTGAAAAATTTATATAAATAAGGAAAATAGATGCAAAGAACTGACTTGGTTGTATTAGCTGTAGATGACGATATAATTAATTTAAAACTCTTAAAATCAATGCTGATGAAAAGTGGTCATGTAAAAGAGGTAATTGAAGCAAAAAATGGTTCTGATGCTATTGGAGAGCTAAAAGGACGTAACGACATCGACCTAATACTTTTAGATATCATTATGCCCATTATGAATGGAATAGAGATGTTAAAAGTTGTAAGAGCAGATGACAACTTACGCCAACTCCCTATCATTGTTTTAACAACCGATGAGACAAAAAAAAGTGAAGCACTGGAATCAGGGGCAAATGGATTTCTAATGAAACCAATCAGAAATGATGACCTGCTTAAAAAAATGGCTACTGTTATACTTTAACACACTTCAAACAAGTTCTATACAAGAACTTGTTTTAAAACCTCTTCAACTCGCTTAACAGGCACGATCTCAAGAGCCTCTTGTACTTCTTTAGGAATATCTTCTAAATCTCGTTCATAATTTTTTACAGGAATTAGAACTTTTGTCATATCTGCTTTATATGCAGCAATTAATTTCTCTTTCAAACCGCCAATAGGTAATACATCTCCAGTTAAAGAGACCTCTCCTGTCATAGCAATTTCTGAACGGATTTTATATGAACTTAAAATTGATGCTATTACACTTACCATCGCAATTCCTGCACTAGGCCCATCTTTAGGCGTTGCACCATCAGGAACATGAATATGTAAATCATATCGTTTATATACCTCACTCGGGTCTACATCAACTATCTCCTCTTTCTCTTTGAGTGTTAAAGGAATATTATCTTGAGAGATACGCAGTTTTCTTTTATCTATCAATGTTTTTACAACACTCATAGCAATACGAGCTGACTCTTTCATAACATCGCCAAGACTACCTGTAAGCTGTAGATTACCCTTACCTTTGATACGGATACTCTCAATTTTAAGAACATCTCCACCCACAGCAGTCCATGCCAGACCATTTACAACACCAATAACAGGAACCTTATTTGTTTTCTCAATTTCAAATACACTTTTGTCAAAAAATGTTTTTAGATTCTTCATTGAGACAGAAACTTTATCCATATCTGGATGCTTTAGTATCTCTAATGCTGCTTTTCTGGACATCTCTGCTATACGTCTACGCAGATTTCTCACACCTGCTTCACGCGTGTAACTATGAATAAGCTCTTTAAGTGCAGGTTTGGATATGCTCAACTCATTCTTTTTAAGTCCATGTTTTTTCAACTCTTGTGGCAGAAGATATCTACGGGCAATTTCAAATTTCTCTTGGGGAGTATATGAGCTCAGTGTAATAAACTCCATCCTGTCCCGTAATGGTGCCGGGATACGCCCAACATCATTTGCTGTTGCAATAAAGATAACATTGCTTAAATCCAAGTCAAAGTTAAGATAATAATCGCGAAATTCACTATTTTGCTCAGGATCTAAAATCTCTAAGAGTGCAGCGGTAGGGTCTCCTCTTTGCGATCTTGTAATCTTGTCAATCTCATCAAGTACAATTACAGGATTCATCTTTTTTGCATCAATAAGCCCCTGCGTAATACGCCCCGGCATTGCACCAACATAAGTACGGCGGTGACCACGCAGCTCATTTACATCCTCTAATCCACCAAGGGCAATTCTAACCAAAGGTCTCTTTAGTGCCGTAGCAATAGAGTTAGCCAATGATGTTTTTCCCACACCCGGAGGTCCTGAGAAACAGAGGATGGCACCGGCACTCTTTTTAGCACTGATTCCACGAAGCTCCAAAAGCTCTTTTACTGCGAAGTATTCTACTATTCGCTCTTTTGGTTTCTCTAGTGAAAAATGGTCTTTATTTAACTGCTCTTCAACCACATCTATTTTGAGTGATTTTTTTGCCAAATCCCCAAAAGGAATATCTAGAACCCAGTCAAGATAAGTCTGTGTCATAGAAGCGTCTGATGAGTCAGGATGCATACGAGAAAATCTCTCTAACTGTTTAGATATCTCTTTATAAGCATCCTCTCCCATCTTCTCTTTTTTGGCTTCTAATTTCTTTTTATACTCCTCTATCTCTTCATCACGTGAAGTATCAACTCCTAACTCCTGCTGAATCTGCTTGAGCTGTTCTTTTAAAAAATACTCTTTATTTATCTCTTCCATATGAGAATGTACTTTCGAGCGGATCTCTTTTTGCAGTTTATTTGCTTCTATCTCTTCTATAAGATAATCAATTAAATCCAAAAATCGTTTCTCAGTATCTGTCTCAACAAAAAGTTTATATGCCTGCTCTTTTTTGAGTTTGATAGTGGAACAGATCAAATCAATGATTCGGTTATGATCATGATTCTCTTCTATAGTTCTTAAAAGATCTGGAGGAAAGTAGTTACTGACTGCTGAGAGCGCTCGTACTTTTTCTCTTACAACCTCCAAGATAGCATCTGCTTTTAGAGCATCAACATCTGTAGAGTCAATAATATCTACATGGGCAATCAGTGGATTTTGTGAAACCTTATAGAGTGTTTTTGCTCTTGCCAACCCTTGAAACAGAACCTTGACTCTCCCATCGGGAAGAGAGACCTTCCTCATGATGGAACCTACTACTCCCGTATCATAAAGAGCATCAAAATCACGTTCACCTTCATGTTCGGGTTTTGTTGTGCATACGATGACAAGAGAATTGTCATCAATTGCTTTTGTTGCTGCGTTTATATTCTCTTTATCATGTAAAAAAAGTGGTGATATCATAAATGGATATAAAAAAAGCTCATCCTCTGCTATTACCGGAATATCAGCAGGAAACTCTCCATAGTTACTTAATTTCATAAATGCGCATCCTTTATTTTGTTAAATTTTCATCATCATTTACTGTATTTCTTGAAACAACACTTTTTGTATTCGGAATCAAGAATTCATACCAGCTAGAGCGTCCATCACCCTCAAACCACTCTCGATACCAGGGAGCAACCGCAGGTTCAACCCTACTCCATTCTATCCATGGCTGAGGATGCAAGGTTCGGTAGTATTGCGCGGATTTGGGCTTATCTACTCTTTCATAAAGTTCTGCAATACTTTCATTAAAAGAAGCATCTCCTAGATAAAATCGTGTTAGCATTGTATCGACCAAGCTATAATACATTGAATGTGGATGCTTACGCTTAAATGCTTCTGCCTCTTTTATAGCATCTTCTATAAAGACCTGATCCCTTCGAGGGTTTGGTAAAGATTTATATTTTGCTTTAATTTTCAAATACTCCGCAAACTCTATCTCATTTGTATTAGCATAGCGTTTTATGTATTCATTTAAAAAATGTTCTGTTAAGAGGTACTCTTCATTATGCATATGTGCAATTGCCAAAATCATTGTCGCTTCAGGAAGCAGCGGTGAACCTATATGCTCTCCCTGTAGAGATGAATAGTAATCATCTGCTTTATCATAATTTCCATCTGAAATCGATTTTATAATTTTACTATACCAATACAAAGCAGGCTTGTTATACTCATCCACATCCTTAGAACATCCAACAAGTAGCAAACTGAGTATGTATATTGTTAGTAAAACAGTTCTTCTTTTTATCATCAAATTATTTTCCTCTCTTAATTAGATTGTTATTTTATCTAAAAGATATATAACGTGCATTAAATGAATAAAGAGAGATTCATTATTACATTAAAAATATAACAACCACAGATAAGAAAAAGGAATTATCACATTCTTCTAAATCCGTTTACTTTCAGCATATTTAAAGCTTACACATTGGATAATGTATCATAGCAACTGTACTTTGCTACTGAGCCCTGTTGTTTTGTGCAGTGATTTTTGTCAAAGGGGGACACTATGAAAACTACAAAATTTATCAAAATCCTCAATTCTTTTACTATCTGTTTTATTTTCATTTCATCTTCTCTGTTTGCAGCCATAAACTGTCCAAGTGGATCGACTGTTGAGTGCAAGTATGGCGTTACTGCTGCCGAACTCGCTGCACAAATACAAGGTGTCGGTATTTCCATTACGAATCCTAAAATTATTCATGGAGCAAATACGCAGGTCGGTCTCTATAGTAATGGTTCAGGCGCAAACCTTGAAATAGATGAGGGAATTATTTTAACAGGTTCCACCGTTGCAGAATCTTTTACGACAAATAGTTCAGGAACAACTTCGCTTACACCATCTAACTCTTTTAGTGATCCAGACTTGATAGCGATAGATTCAAAAGCTATATATAATCCAGTTATATTTACTTTTGACGTTACACTAGATGAAAATACAAGACTACTTCTGATAGATTATCAATTTGCCTCTGATGAATACAATGAATTCGTTGGTACACAATTTAATGATGCATTTGGATTTTTTATCTCTGGCGGAGATTTAAATCAAACATATAATATTGCTAGAGTTGTTGATAATCAAACATACGTTACAATTAATAATATTAATAATTATGATACTGTTACAGTAAATAATGTTAATAATGGAGTCTCTGGTACTGAAGGCTATTATAACCAAACATATCCAGCAACAAATAGCAGTTATTATATAGATAATACACCTGCACACAATAGTAATAATCCTCCTATCAATGTAGAATATGACGGTTTAACACATAAACTTCATGCAACACTCGACAATTTAACTCCGGGCACAACATACCATTTTAAAATGGCTATTGCAGATACGGGGGATAGTGCATGGGATACAGGTGTTTTTGTAAATAAAATCAATGGTCTTAGAGAACCAAGCATCTGTTATGATTACGCCTATAAACAAAATGGTCTCTATCTAACAGAGGGGTATGACTCAACTAAAGGCCCTTATATAAACGCAGATGTTATACCAAATAAGCCTTCTCAACCTGTTGAACTTGCTATGTACTTTCGCAATACAAAAGATTCTGAAATTATTGCCAGTAACATCTACTTTAATCTTATAGATATCAACACAACTCAAGCAACATACCACAGAGAGAGTGTTTGGGTAACAGAACCAAACAGTTTTACAAGAAAAAAGGTAAATGATTCAAGTTTAAATGTAAGTGACAGTTATATAAAAGGTATTCCCATCACCTCTTTTGATGCCTATGATTACTTTTATATCTACGCATCTCTTGATCCTAAGACTTCTCCACTCAAACTGCCAATTACAGCAAGAATTGACTATGATTTAACTATTCCACTCTCTGAAAATGACAGTATTACAATTCAGAGATCAAGTTTTATTGATCAGGATGTTCCTATCTGTAGCGGAGGAATCGACACCTATGCCCCTGTCTATGGAAACTTTAATATCATCGAAAATGGACTTTACATAAATGAATCCAACTATTTTTATAATATAAATACCCAAGTTACAAATAGACGCGGTAACCTAAGTGTAGTTTCTGTTGATGCAAATACTACTACGAACCCGGACTTGCATATTCTCAAAAAGATAAGTACTGTTGTTGGTGTGGATATGCTCGATTTGAAATCTTTTCACTACACAACAGCAACTTGTAGTGAAATCACAAACTCCATCAGTGACAGGGTTTGGGTTGTTTTTAGTGATGAGTCTAAAGTTCCGCTTGTTCCCGATACTATTACATTTAACAAAATTGCAAGAGAGGATGCAGCCTTTAGGATAAGCTACAATCTTGCCGGAGAAGATGGAGATATTTTACAGCTTGAAACACTTGATAAACATGGTATTCAAAGATATAATGTCTTGAATTTTCCGGATGCAGTTAAGCATGGGAACTGTCTCACGGATATACCGGGAAATGGCAATGGTCAAGATACAATTGCGCAATACTGTAGTAATGCTGGGACTTCATACCAGTCTGCTATGACAAAAAGCGAGCTTGATACTTGTATGGAGTGTATCTATGGTCTTAACACAAAACTTGTCTGTTCACGAGATAACTTTGCAATACGCCCAGAAGCTTTTACTGAAAATCTTTTTGATCAAAACAACACTACCCAAACAACGCTAAATATTACACCAAAATATACGGGAGAGGTCACAACAAACAGCACTCCTGTTCACTTGGCAGCCGGTTATAACTACATACTTGAGGTCAATGCCACAAGTCATATAGACAACGAGCCTTCTCAGGGATACAATGTTTTATTTAACGACAAAGCCGGTGCAAGTGCCCATTACATCTGGTCTCCAAGCAGTATAAAAAGTTCATGTATTGATACAACAGATAAAAATGCAACAGTAAAAGCGTTAGATGGAAACAGTGATACGAACTCATCTGTTTCACAGGTAGGAGAGTATAAATTAGCTCTACGTGATACTTCTTGGACAAAAATAGACAGTACAGTGCAGTTACACCATACCGGAGCTTATTTTACACAAACACCAGACTGTACACTCAACAGTACAAATGTGGCAAAAGAGAGTCAGTTTGATAATCTCAATGGATGTACGATTAGCTCTACACATAAAAATTTAGATAACAATAGAAGCTATATAGATTTGACTATTACCATGCATCCGTATGAGTTTGACCTCTCAACTGTAACACCGTCAGTCGGATTGAGTCACGATGCCAATATTACAGAAGATTCCTTTATATATATGTCCGATTTAAGTAACAGTGCCGATGAAAACATGTCTTTTCACCTCAATGGAAATATAAGAGCAATCGGAGCAGATGCCATTGTCACGACCAATTTTGTAAATGGCTGCTATGCCCAACCTCTTAAAGCAAAACTTGAAAAAAGCACAATTAATCTCCCTGTGGCATACCAGTACAGACTCCATATACTGGATGAAAACTCTACACAAATCAGAGAAAAGTTTGAGGACTTAAATAATACTCCAAATAGTATCTCTTTGCCAGTTACCGACTTTATTCCAAGTGCAAGAGGAGAGGTGAAAACTATTTTAAACCTTAACTACTCCAGAGCAGTGAACAGGGCTGTTAATCCCGAAGTTATCACACTAAACACATACAAAGTCGAGTGCCAAACTGCGGCAAACTGCGGCTATGCTGCAGATTTAAATACCTCAAACGTTGCAGAAGGTAAAAAAGAGTTAAAATATACAATCAAGCACTATTACGGTAGAACTCATACTCCACGACAGAAATATGTCGGAAGTGACGGAGATGCTTTTATATACTATGAGGTCTATTGTGACACTGCAAATGATGGCAACAAATCATTGCTGCAAAATGAATTTGATTCCAAATATACTGATGATCCAAGATGGTATGTAAATACAAAACATAAAACAGTAAGAGACGGACAGGTTAACAGTATAAATCAAAAAGGTTATACAGTAGGTGCAGGAAGTGTAAAACCAACTACCATAAACACAGCAACCCCTACAAAAGCACACCTGCATTACGGTGATGCTGCAACAAAAGGGTATCCATATAAAACAACAATGGAAACAAACGCTTCTGGTTGGCTTATATACAACAAATACAATAAAGATGCACAGAAAAATGAGTTTGAAGTAGAGTTTATCAATAGCTCGGGAGCTTGGGCAGGAGAGAGAGAAACGGACTCTACAACTAAGAAAAATGCAGCCGATGTAACCAACAGGAGACTCATGTGGTAAAAAAATCTGCCTTTACTCTTATTGAGTTGATTTTTGCTATTGTTATTATTGCAATTACAGTTTTATCACTGCCGGTGATGAGTCGTATTACAGAAAAAGGGATTGAAAACAGTATCGTTCAAGAGGCAATTTTTGCAGCTGCGACAGAACTCAATGAAATCGTTACACATCACTGGGATGCAAATTCTATGGGTTCGGCAACACAAAACTCTTATGCAAAGGTCATTGACATCAATGGCAAATGTGATGACAATACAAGCTCACCTCGATACAGACTTATGCCCGGACATATTAATCAACCACTGCATAGAAGATGCACAGACAGTAATGTAACAACACCGGCCTACACATCTTCAACAACCGTTGAAACACTCGAAAATAAAAAACATGGTTACAGACTTATATTTTTAAATCCAACTCCTGATAAAGAGGGATATAAAGATAAATACAAATCAAAAATAACAATACAAAAAAAAGCAAAATTTGGTGGATCAAAAAATAAAAATATAAAACGTGTAAGAGTAAGTATTAGAGACTCTAAAGGTCATGTAATTACTTCACTTAAAGTATATGTCTCCAATATTGGTGAAACCGATTATTATAAGAAGGCTTATTAATGAGAAAACATACTGCGTTTACAATGCTTGAGTTAATCTTTGTAATAATAATTATGGGAATAATCGGAAAGTTCGGTGTAGCTTTTCTGGCATCTGCTTATAAAAGCTTTATATTTTCACAGGTAAACAATACACTTCAATCAAGAAGTGAAACAGCAGTTGAGACTATTGGTGCACGATTACAATACAGGATCAAAGATTCCGTTATTGCAAGAACTTCAAAAACAGCAGCTCCGGTAGCCATAGCAAATGCTACAGGTAGTAATTACAAAGTCTTGGAATGGGTAGGAATTGCGCAGGAGAGCCGTCGGGGAGTCAGTAGTGGTGCAACACCTTATCTACCTGACTGGAGCGGTATCATTGACCTAGATGCCGGAAATAAAAATCTGCTTGTCTCTCCTCAGACCAATACTGCAAATATTGACACAATGATTTCTGACTTAAACAACACAGACACAACAATCAATGATGCAGCCATCTACTTTATCGGAGCAAATACAAATGTACAATCAGGTTATGGATGGAATGGTGCCCTTACAAATCAACAAGGTGCTATGCACCCTATTCAAAGTGTAGCAGGGCAAAATAATGCATTTAAATCCTCTATCGGAGGTGTTGATTTTAGCGGTATTGACATCTACGAATACTATCTGCTTGCATGGACAGCCTATGCCATAGTTTATGAATCAGGAACAAATTCTAAAGGGGTACTGCGTTTATATTATGATTACCAACCGTGGAATGGGGAAAAAATGACAGATGGAAAAAACAGCATTCTCATGGAAAATGTCAGTAGTTTCCAGTTTATGTCTATAGGTTCTATTATGAAGATTCAAGTCTGTACAAAAAGTGACCTGGTTGAGGAGTATTCTTTATGCAAAGAAAAAACAATCTTTTAACAAAAAAAACAAACAAACCGGCTTTTGCTATGATTATGGCCATCGGTGTTATCGTTGTTATCTCTACGATTATGGTGTTAGGCATGTTGCTAAGCGCAAAATCAACAAAAAAAACTGCTGATTTATATCTCTATGAACAAGCTGTTTTACTAGCACACAGTGCAGCTGAGTACTCACTTTTAAAAATTGCACAAGATGGTCCCTGTAGCCATTTTAATGACTTGAGTTTTACGCAAGATGGCATATATCAAATTAGTATTACAAATAGATTTGTCTATACGGCTCCTCTTCCTGCAAACTGTGTGAATGACGGCAGTGCTAATGACAATGTTTATGCCATTGTAACTACACCTGAACAGAATGGTTCAGTCCTTATGGATGTCTCTGTCAGTGTAGTAGATCCAACCGTTGTCAGTGAGCCTATTCGCTATTTTAAGAGAAGCATCCAAAAATTATAAATTTATAATCCTTTATCAACTTTTTAATGCTATAATTGACCTATATTACACAAAAAGGATTTAAAATGAATATTAGTATGACAGGAAGAAATATCGAACTTACTGATGCTATTAAAGAGCATATCTCATCTTCTATAGAAACTTTAAAAAAATTTAATCTTGACATTATATCTGTTAATGTTATTGCATCTTCCCAAACAAAAAAAGGCAAAGAACACTCTGTAGTTGATTTTGTTATCAACTTGGCTCACAAAAATACTATTATTATTAAACAAAATGATGAAGATTTATATGTTGCAATCGACCTGGCTACAAACCGTGCACAAAAAGCACTCCGTCGTCTCCATGATAAAGTAACAGACCACCAAAAAGTCGGTCTCAATGAGATAAAAGCACAAGTGGTTGATGTAAAAGAAGCATCTCAAGATATAGAAGATGAAATTGTTCCGGTTGAATTAGATCTCTATAAACCTCGTGAAGTTGAAGATGTTTTAGAGGACTTAAAAACAAGTGGAAAAATGTTTGAAATCTTTTTAGACAATGAAAACAAAACACGTGTTCTCTATAAACGCAATGATGGAAGATTTGGCCTATATTAGACATTCTCTCCCATTTCTCGGGTAATAAACCCCGAGAAAAACTTAAATACTCAAATCTCTTTTTACTCTTTTTACTACTTCTTCATCTTCGGCAAAATCAATCCAACGAAACTGACTTCCACTTTGTACAAGACCTTTAAGCAGATCACCGCTCTTTCTAAACTTCAGATCAAGATTCGCTATATCAAATCCACTTGTTGTTCCGACAAACTCATCAAGACGCTCTGATTTTTCCTGATTTGTGTAGAGGTAGCAGTAACCCTTCAGTCCGGTACGGCTCACCCTTCCTCGCAGCTGATGTAGTGTTGATAGGCCCAAACGCTCTGCTCCGACAATCACAACCGTTGTAAGACGAGGAAGAGAGATGCCAACCTCTACCACAGTCGTGGAGATTAAGATATCTCCCTTTTCTCGAAAATCCAAAAGCACCTGCTCTTTTTCTTTGTCTTTTCCATGAGTCACATAGACATTCTCAAAATTCTTTTCCCAATATCCTCGTGCTTCATCTATACTCTGGTACGCTAATATCTCGCTCTGCTCAACTAAAGGATAGACTAAAAGTACCTGATTCTCTTTAGCTATCTCCTCTTTTATATGCCCAAGAAGTTTTGTAAAATCACTCTTATGAATAACTCGAGAGTCAATATCTTTAATAAAAGGCGTAGTGGTAATGAGACTTACATCAATATGCGCACTCTCAATCATCGCCTGTGTTCTGGGAATTGGGGTTGCTGAAAACTGTAGATAGTGCGGACGCTTTTCTTCACTGCTTACAAGCTTTTCGAGCATATTTCGCTGCAGGGTTCCAAAGCGGTGCTGTTCATCTACCATTACAAGGGCTGCGTTTGGCAACTCTCTATAGAGAAGAGCATGTGTTCCTATAATAAAATCATACCCGCTTAAATCCTCTTTTTTTGTTTTGTTTGTTACAAGAGTAACTTTCAGATTCGGAAGAAATTTTTGCGCCTCTTCAAAGAGTTGATTTGCCAAGATGGTAGTCGGTGCCATTAAGATAGAGCGGTGCGGCATCATCATATATGCCGCTGCTAAAATCACCATCGTCTTCCCGCTTCCGACATCACCCACTACCATCCGTTTTGCTGCCACATCTTTTTGCAGGTCACTGCGAATATCTTCTATCGCCTTTAGCTGCTCAGAGGTAAGCTCAAAAGGCAAAGTTTTACTCCAAGGTTCATAATGATTAAACGCAGACTCTTTTGCCTTAAAATAGCGTCTTTTCCCTGCTAAGAGCCTCATATATGCATAGAGTTCTATATATTTGAGAGTATCTAAACTTTTTTCACTCATCTGCGCGCTAGAAGTAGCTCCTTTTTGAGGGAAGTGCAGCTTTAAAATCTCCTCTGCCATCTCCTCTTTTATGCCCTCTTGAAGCAGATTTTTCTTCGTCAAATACTTCTCTACTAAACGCAGCATCACATCTG
>Ga0256837_1000527_pt1 | contig 31522 bp, 25 predicted proteins | sample 4562384metaG_FD_185976 | JGI IMG/M metagenome (GOLD analysis project Ga0256837, IMG submission 185976) | Hydrothermal vent microbial communities from Guaymas Basin, Mexico - 4561-384 | ecosystem: Environmental > Aquatic > Marine > Hydrothermal vents | place: Mexico: Guaymas Basin | collected... | reverse complement strand
ATATGAAAAAAACAATACAACTTTTAAAAGAACATAATGAACTAACAGTTATAGATATTGAGTTAGATATATACTTAGAAATCCCACATTTAGCTTATGCAGAGGTGAAGAAAAAAGATGGTGGTAAAGCACTTCTTTTTACTAATGTTGTAGATAAAAAAAGTGGTACTAAGTTTGATGAGCCTGTATTTATGAATGTTTTTGGTTCATACAAGAGATGTGAGCTTCTTTTTGGTCGTACTATTGAGAGTGTGGCAGATGAGATAACTAAACTTTTACATATGAAACCACCTAGTGGCTTTATGGATAAAATCTCTATGGCAAAAGACCTTTTTGCATTAAAAGATATATTTCCAAAAAGATTAAAAACTAAAGGTGCTTGTCAAGAGATAGTTTTTTCTGAAGATGATGTTGATTTGACAAAATTGCCTGTTCTTACTACTTGGGAACAAGATGGTGGACCTTTTATAACTATGGGGCAGGTTTATACTCAATCTCTTGATGGTGAGATGGTAAATCTTGGTATGTATAGACTTCAAGTTTACGATAAAAATCATCTAGGGATGCATTGGCAGATACATAAAGATTCTTCACACTTTTTTGATCAGTATCAAAAAGCTGGGAAAAAGATGCCAGTAAGTATAGCCATAGGTGGAGACCCACTTTATACTTGGTGTGCAACAGCTCCACTTCCTTATGGTGTAAATGAGCTTTTAATGTATGGGCTTATAAAAAAACAACCTGCAAGACTTGTTAAATCTTTGACTACACCTTTATATATACCTGAGGATGTTGATTATGTTATAGAGGGGTGGGTTAATCCTGATGAGATGAAGATAGAGGGTCCATTTGGTGATCATACGGGTTATTATACTTTAGAAGAGTCATATCCTGTTATGGAAGTTAGCACTATTACGATGAAAAAAGATAGAACATTTTTAGCAACAGTTGTTGGTAAGCCACCTTTGGAAGATAAGTATATGGGTTGGGCTACTGGGAAGATATTTTTCCCACTTTTAAAAACTACTGTTCCTGATTTGCTAGATTATCATATGCCTGAAAATGCTGGATTTCACAACCTTATACTAGCTAAGATGCAACCACTTTACAAAGGTCATGCAAAACAGTTTATGCATGCTTTTTGGGGAGCAGGGCAGATGAGTTTTGTAAAACATGCTGTGTTTTTAGATGAAAATGCTCCAAAGTTAGAAAACTATGAGTCTTTAGTTACTTATATACTTGATAGATTTACACCTAAGTCTATGTTTATAACAGAGGGTATTTTGGATGCACTTGATCACTCTTCACCTGAGACATTAGTTGGTGGAAAGCTAGGTATAGATGCTACAAAAGCTATAAGTGTAGAAGCTCCACAACTTTTAGGTGATGAAGAGTTACTAAAAAAAGTGCAAGAGTTAGTTCCAGATGCTATAAATCTACATCAGTTTATGAGAAGAACTAAAAATCCTATAACTGTTATATCTGTAAATAAAACTAAAAATGTAAAAGAGTATTTTGAAGCATTGGTTAGTCTTTCTCAAAATATTCGTATTGTTGTTTTTGTAGATAGTAATAAAAATGATATATATAACTCTTATATGTTAGTTTGGAGAGTTACAAATAATATAGATGCTCTTCGTGATATATTTGTATCGGGTTTAATGGTTGGTATAGATGGTACAAATAAAAATGCATTAGATGGATTTACTCGTAGATGGCCTGATGATGTTGATTGTACAGTTAGTGTTTTAGAATCTCTTAAACAAAAAGGTGTTTGGGATTTTGATGAAAAATTATTTGATAAATATCAATTATAAATAGGAAATTATTATGGAAAAAATGTGGTCAGGAAGATTTAGTAGTAGTGCTTCTTCGTTATTAGATGAGTTTAATGCTTCAATTATGTTTGATAGAAAATTATATCTTGAAGATATAGAAGGTTCTTTAGCTCATGCTAAAATGTTAAACAAACAAAGTATATTAACAGATGAAGAATATACTAAGATAGTAGATGGATTAAATCAAGTAAAAGATGAGATAGAATCTGGTAAATTTGAGTGGAATATAAGTGATGAAGATTTACATATGGGTATTGAAAAAAGACTTACTGCTATTATTGGTGATGCTGGTAAGAAACTACATACTGCAAGAAGTAGAAATGATCAAGTAGCAGTTGATTTTAGAAGATGGACATTAAAGAAAAATCTTATACTTGTTGAGTCTATAAAAAAACTTATGAATGAGATATTGGTAGTAGCTGAGAAACATACTGAAACACTTATACCAGGTATGACACATTTACAACATGCTCAACCAACTAACTTTGGTTTTCATCTTGGAGCATATCTTGCTATGTTTAAAAGAGATATAGCAAGATTTGAAGACTCTTTTAAGAGAAATAATATCTCTCCACTTGGTTGTGCAGCATTAGCTGGTACTCCACATAATGTAGATAGAGAATTTACAGCTGAATTATTAGGTTTTGATAGTGTTAGTGTAAACTGTTTAGATACTGTAAGTGATAGAGATTTTGCACTTGAAATTTTGTTCAATATCTCAACTATGATGATGCATATTTCTCGTTTAAGTGAAGAGTTAATTATGTGGTCTTCTTATGAGTTTGGTTTTGTAGAACTAAGTGACGAATATTCAACAGGAAGTTCGATTATGCCACAAAAAAAGAATCCTGATGTTCCTGAACTTTTAAGAGGAAAAACAGGTCGTGTTTATGGTTCACTTATAGGACTTTTAACAGTTATGAAAGGTTTACCATTAGCATACAATAAAGATACTCAAGAGGACAAAGAGGGTGTTTTTGATGCAGTTGAAACTGCTGAGATTTCACTTGAAATTCTTAAAGAAGCTATCAAAACAATGGAAGTAAAACCTCAAAATATGGAAAAAGCTTGTGCTATAGGACATCTTAGTGCAACTGATTTAGCTGACTATTTAGTTGAAAAATGTAATATTCCATTTAGAGAAGCTCACTTTATAACAGGTCGTGCAGTTGCAAAAGGTGAAGAGATAGGTGTAGATATAAGTGAGATGGAGTTTAAATACTTTAAAGAGATAGATGATAGAATAGATGAAGATTTAATGCCATATTTGAACCTAAAACATTCTATGAATGCAAGAACATCACAGGGTGGAACGGCAACTATTAGAACAAAAGAACAGTTGGATTATTTTAAAGATTTTTTAGGAATGTAATGAAGATATAGTTCAAATTGAACTATATCTTGAAGTTATTTAAATTTCTTAACAAGTAATATTCCTATAGTCACAACAGCCAATATAGCACCAATACTTAATGCTATAAATGTTGTTGTAACTGGTTCTTCAAAGTTAGGCACTTAAAACCTCTGAACATCTTTTACAAGTTGTCTCTTCACTCTCAGAGTTAAATTTCCAACATCTTGGACATTTTGCATCTTTGGCTTTGTATATGATAAACTCATCCCCATCAACTTCAAACTTACCTAACTCTTCAGATGCCTTTTTATCACTTACACCTGAAACAACAAACCAATCTTCAGCTTCTGTTGCATCCATAGCTAAAACTTTTGTTGAGTTTGTATAGATAACTAACTCTAGTGTAGCTTTGATAGTTTTTTCTTTTTTAAGTCCATCTATCACACTACCAAATGCAAATCTAGCTTTTTTCATATACTCATCATCAAATGAACTCTCAACCTCTGCCATAGGTGTATAAGTAAAGTCAAATATATCTTTACAATCACCTTTTAGTATAGCTGGTGCATTTTCAACTATCTCATCACAAGTATATGTAAGTATCGGTGCCATGATAGTTAGTAGTTGTTTAGCTATCATAACCATAGCACTTTGAGATGCAGTTCTATGAGTTGAGTTTTTAGCGTCACAATAAAGTCTGTCTTTTGTTATATCCATATAGATACCACTTAACTCATTCGCTATAAAGTTGTTAAGTGTATTCATACCATTTACATAGTCGTAATTACTAAATGAGTTATGAACTTCATCAAAAACAGTTTTTGCTTTGTTTAGTATCCAAGTATCAAGCTCACTCATCTCTTCAATAGGTGTTAAACTTTCTAAGTCATTGATATTTGCAAGTAAAAATCTAAAAGTATTTCTTAGTTTTCTGTAACTCTCAGCAGTTTGTTTTAAGATGCCATCAGAGATTTTTAGATCCCCTTGATAGTCTGATGATGCTACCCAAAGGCGAAGTATCTCTGAACCGTATTGTTTTAAAATCTTTTCAGGTGCTATAACATTACCTTTTGATTTACTCATCTTCTCACCTTTGGCATCAACTGTGAAACCATGAGTAAGAACTGCTTTATAAGGTGCTTTATGCTCAACTGCACAACTTAAAAACATAGATGACTGAAACCAACCACGGTGTTGGTCACTTCCCTCTAAGTAAAGGTCTGCTTGATACTCTCCTGCATCGTAGTTGCGAGATTTTAAAACACTGTACCAAGTTGAACCACTATCAAACCAAACATCAAGTATATCTGTTACTTTTTCTAGTTTGTCTGCATCGTAACCACTACCAGGGTAGAGAAGTTCAGATATACTCATACTATACCAAGCATCACTTCCTTGCATCTCAAATACCATAGCGATATAGTTTAAAACTTTTTCATCTAAGATAACTTCACCTGTTTCTTTGTTTCTAAAAAATGCGATAGGCACACCCCAGTCTCTTTGACGAGATATACACCAATCTGGTCTGTTTTCAACCATAGAAGTTAGACGATTTTTACCAGTTTTTGGAAAAAATAGAGTCTTTTCAACTTCATCCATAGCGATATTTCTAAGTGTTTTATCTTCGTTTTGTGGTTTTTCATCTACACTTATAAACCATTGTTTAGTTGCTCTAAATATAAGAGGTGTATGGCTTCTCCAACAGTGTGGATAAGAGTGTATAAACTTGTCTTCTTTTAAAAGTGCATCTCCTAAAAGTTCTAAAATCTCATCATTACATTTAAAGATAAGTTTTCCAACAAAATTCTCAGGGTTTGGAAGTAGTTTTTCACGAATTATAGTTTCATCATAACAACCAGTCTCATCAACAGGCATTATAACTTCTAAATCATACTTAAGACCAACTCTATAGTCATCCTCACCATGTCCAGGGGCAGTGTGAACTCCACCTGTACCACTATCCATAAGAACATGGTCACCTAGAACTATCTTAGACTCTCTACCATTTAGTGGATTTATAGCTACTTGATTTTCAAAAAGTTTAGAGTCTATCTCTTTTGCTATCTCACCTTTTACAATACCACTCTCTTTTAGTGATTCAAAAAGTGCTTTTGCTACAATGTAACCATCAGTTGTAAGAACATACTTTTCCTCTGGGTGTAGAGATATACCAGTATTTGCTGGAAGTGTCCATGGTGTAGTTGTCCAGATAACTAAAGATGCTTTACCATCAAGTGATGCTTTTGCTTTTGCTTCATCACTTAGTTCAAATGCTACATATATAGAGTGTGATTCTTTGTCTTCATACTCAACTTCAGCTTCTGCAAGTGCAGTTCTCTCAGCCCAAGACCAATAAACAGGTTTACTTCTCTCAACTAAAAGACCTTTTTTAGCAACATTACAAAGTGTACGGTAGATATTTGCTTCAAATTTGAAGTCCATAGTTACATAAGGATTTTCCCAATCAGCTAAAATACCTAACTGTTTAAACTCCTCTTTTTGGATATCTACAAATTTTTTAGCATGGTCACGACAAAGTTGTCTTACTTTTGAAACCTCTAGCTCCTCTTTTTTCTTTTTACCACCAAGTTTTTTCTCAACTTGTTGCTCTATCGGTAGTCCATGGCAGTCCCAACCTGGAGTAAAACGAACAGATTTGCCATTGAAATAGTTATGCTTTATGATGATATCTTTAAGAACTTTATTTAGTGCATGACCGATATGTGTATGACCATTTGCATACGGAGGTCCATCGTGAAGTGTGAAGCTTGAAGCACCTTTGCGATTTGCTTTCATCTTCTCGTAGATTTTGTTTTCATCCCAAGAAGCATATCTTTTTGGCTCGTTGTTCATAAGATTGCCTCTCATAGCAAAGCTAGTAGTAGGTAAGAGTAGTGTTTCTTTGTAGTCCATATTTGTAAATTCCTAGTCATTAAGTGAGTTTTAAAATCTTTGCATTATATCTTTAATGTGTTTAAAAGTAGTTAAATTTGCTATAATACTGTAGAGTAAGAATAAAAGGGCACTACATGATGAAACTACATCTTATCTTTGTTGGTAATAAGTTTACTTATAATAAATCATTAAAAGAATATATATTAAGAAAGATAGAACAGGAATTTGATTTTATAGATTCTATAACATACTTTAAAGAGAGTGATAACTCTTTGTTTTTGTACTTAGATCAAGAATTAAGTAAAGGTGTTAAGATTATTATTATTTCTACAAAACAAAATTTTTCTACTATTGGTAAGCTTATATGTACAGCTACTGCTGATAATCAAGTATTAAAAAATAATATGCTTTTACCTCAGAAATGTGAATTGTTTCAAGATGGAACATATCTTATAAACTATCTTGATTCTCAAATAAATGTTTTAAAAATAGATGAGATGCAATATATACCTGAGATATTAATAAAAAATGATAAAGATAGTGTGAAAATACATATTTTTGAGGAAGAAAAAGATAGTGCTATTATTATGTTGCAACCAATAGCACAAACTTATGATGTAAATATTGAGATTACAGAGATTATAAAAGGTTGGTTAGTTATAAATATAGTTAGTAATAAATTTGGAAATATGGCAAAGTTTTTACAGTCATCTAAAAAGTTGTTACCAACAAAAATGATAGCAACTAATGATATAGCATACTATATAATAGAAATATTATCTAAACATAATAAAAAAATTTCATTTGCTGAAAGTTGTACTGGTGGGTTGCTTACTTATTTTTTTACAAAGACAAATGGGGCTTCAAAAATACTTGATGGTTCCCTAATAACTTATTCAAATGAATTAAAAGAAAATTGGCTAGCTGTTGATAAAAATACTATAGACAAATATGGAGCAGTAAGCATTGAAGTTGTAGAAATGATGAGTGAAGGTGCTTTAAATGTTAGTCATGCAGATTACTCTTTATCTATTAGTGGGATAGCTGGTGATAGTGGTGGAACTAAAGAAAAACCAGTTGGAACTGTATGCATAGGAGTAAGAAGTAAAGATAAAAACATTGAAACTACAATAAAGTTAAATGGAGATAGAAACTATGTGCAGTATCAAAGTGTTTTATATGCAGTAAAAATGTTGCTATTGATGGATAAAAAGGTCTTTTTTTAAGAAATTTACAATTTCTTAAAAAAACCCTTGACATTATGTTTTGATTTGTCTATAATTCCACCATCTTTAAGCCAAAAGATAAAATGTCTTGTTAGCTCAGCTGGTAGAGCACGTCACTTTTAATGATGTGGCCGATGGTTCGAATCCATCACAGGACACCATTTTAAGTTAAAACAAATTTTTTCTTAGTAGAGGAAAAAGATTATGAAGAATACTAAAGTATTTGAATAATTTTTTAACGAAAAGTAAGAAATAAAATTGCGGTGGTAGTTCAGTTGGTTAGAATACCTGCCTGTCACGCAGGGGGTCGCGAGTTCGAGTCTCGTCCACCGCGCCATTTTGTTTTAGTCTTATGGGCGCTTAGCTCAGTTGGTAGAGCGCTACCCTTACAAGGTAGATGTCACTGGTTCGAGTCCAGTAGTGCCCACCATTTGTTAACAAACCTTTTGTTTATGAATGAAAGTGACCCTTTCGTCTAGTGGCCAAGGACACTATCACTTCATGATAGTAACGGAGGTTCAAATCCTTTAGGGGTCGCCATTTTTTGGTGTTTATTTTTTACAAAAAGCAAGAAATAAAATTGCGGTGGTAGTTCAGTTGGTTAGAATACCTGCCTGTCACGCAGGGGGTCGCGAGTTCGAGTCTCGTCCACCGCGCCATTTATAAACTCACTTTCAGTAGTGGGCGCTTAGCTCAGTTGGTAGAGCGCTACCCTTACAAGGTAGATGTCACTGGTTCGAGTCCAGTAGTGCCCACCATTCTTTCAATAAATCCTTTTTACCATTTATTTTTTTATTAAATAATTTTTTAGATATAATTTTCTTCATTAATGAATAAAAATTGTAACTTAAGTATTGGAAACTTATATGAAAAGACTTGATAATTATTTAGTAGAGAAAAAATTAGCTGATAGTAGAACAAAAGCACAAGAATATATAAAAAATTCGCTTGTAAAAGTTAATGGTAGTATTATAAAAAAACCAGCTTTTAAAGTAGAAGATGATTTCTCTGTTAGCATTGATGAACATGATAACTATGTAAGTCGTTCAGCTCATAAGTTAAATGAATTTTTAAGTGAAATTAATTTAGATATATCTAAATCGATAGGTTTAGATATAGGATCATCTACTGGTGGATTTACTCAGGTATTGCTTCAACGGGGTGTAAAAGAGGTTAGTGCTGTTGATGTAGGTTCAAATCAACTACATAGTTCTCTTAGAGAAGATAATAGAGTTTTATCTTATGAAAATACAGATATAAGAAAATTTAAAAGTGATAAGAGATTTGATATTGTAGTTAGTGATGTTGCTTTTATATCTTTACTATATATACTTGATGATGTGGATAGATTAGCTTCAAAAAATATAATTTTGCTTTTTAAACCACAGTTTGAAGTTGGTAGAGAGGTAAAGAGAGATAAAAATGGTGTTGTTTTAGATAAGAAAGCTATAAAAAATGCAATGATAAAATTTGAAGATGCTTGTGAATTAAAGGGGTGGAGATTGATTGAGAAATCAGCTTCAAAACTTACAGGAAAGGATGGTAATCTTGAGTACTGTTACTACTATAAAAAATAGTACAGCGATAGCTATAGGTGGATTTGATGGGATGCATATAGGACATCAAAAACTTTTTTCAGAACTTGGTGATTTTGGATGTATTGTTGTGATAGAAACAGGTTATGCGAATCTTACTCCTAAAAAAGAGAGACAAAAATTTACACACTATCCTATAAAATATATAGAATTAGAAGAGATTAGACATCTTAATGGAGAAGAGTTTATAGAGTTTTTACAAAAAGAGTTTCCAAAATTACAAAAGATAGTTGTTGGTTATGATTTTCATTTTGGTAAAGACCGTAAGTACTCATTTGATGATTTATCTAAACTTTTTGATGGAGAGGTAAAGGTAGTAAGCGAAGTTTCGTTTCGTAATGATTCTGTTCATTCTCATAAAATAAGGCAAAAGCTTAGTATAGGAGATATAAAGGGTGCTAACTCATTCTTAGGTCATAACTATACTATAAATGGTAGTCTTGAAAAAGGGCAGGGTATAGGTTCTAAAGAGTTAGTAGCAACTGTAAATATAACAGCAAATGGTTTTTTAATACCAAAAGAGGGAGTATATGCGACTCTTACTCGCATTGATAATGAAGAACATTTTCATCCATCTGTTAGTTTTGTTGGTCATAGAGTAAGTACTGATGGTAGTTTTGCTATAGAGAGTCATATACTTGATGGTGAGATAATATGTCTTGAGAGTGCAAGTATAAGTTTTATATCTTACATAAGAGAAAACAAAAAGTTTGATACACTAGTAGAACTAAAAGAGGCTATAAAAATAGATATAGCAAAAGCAAAAGAAGAATTAAAGGTATTGGCATTATGAGAAATAGAGAGTATTTAGTGGAAAACAGGATAGATTTTAAGTTTACACAAACACCTGAGGACTTTGTAGTTGATGAAGTTAGTAATTATGAATTTAAAGGTAGTGGAAATTTTTTGATACTACATATAAAAAAAGTTGAATATACCACATGGGATATGGTGGCTACTTTTGCAGATTTTTTAAGAATACCAGCACAAAAGATAGGTTATGCAGGTTTAAAAGATAAACATGCAACAACAACTCAGTATATATCAGTAGATGCTAGACATGAAAAAACATTAAAAAAGTTTAAAAATAAAGATATTAAAATCTTAAATACTTATAGACATAATAAACCTATAAGAATGGGGGATTTAAAAGGTAATAAATTTACAATAAATCTAAGAGAGATAACAAATATAGAAGCAGGTCAAATTGAAAAGATAGCAAGAAAAACTGCTCGTGATGGTTTACCTAACTATTTTGGTTATCAAAGATTTGGTAGAGATGGAGACAGTTTATCTCAAGCAAATGAGATGATAAACGGAGATTTACATATAGCAGATGCTAAAGTTAAAAACTTTTTAGTTTCTATATATCAAAGTGAATTTTTTAACAGATGGTTAAGAGAAAGAGTTGTAAAAAGTAGAGAAGAAAATGATGGTAAGTTTCAGGTACTAGATGGGGATCTGTTTGCTAGTAAAGGTGTTGTCTCTGGGTTGCTTTGCGGTAGAGGTGTCAAAAGAGCCACTTTAGAAGCAAGAGAGATAGAAAAAAAGTATGATGATGAATTTTTACAAGAAAAAGGCTATAGACGGGAAGCTTTAGTATTTCCACAAGATGTTGTTTGTAACTATGTAAAAAAACAAACAATGTTAAATATAAGTTTTTTTCTACCTAAAGGTTCTTATGCTACTGTGTTTTTAGAAAGTATTGCAGGTAAAAACTATACTTATAAAGATGTTAAAGCAAAATAGTAATCTACATTCATAATACTTTAATGGTAGTTTTAGTACAATACAGCAATTAATTTTGAGACAGGGAGTACACCTATGGGTGAATTATTCACATTTTTTGGTCTAGTATCTCACGATAAGACTTTTATCTACATGACACACATGCTTTTATCTGCTGGTATTGCTATACTACTAGTAAGATCAGCTATGAGTAATCTTCAGATGGTTCCAAAAGGAACTCAAAACCTTATGGAAGCTTATATAGCTGGTGTACTTAAGATGGGTACTGATGTTATGGGTAAAGAACAAGCTCGTCGTTTCTTACCACTTGTAGCTACTATTGGTTTATTTGTTGGTATCGCTAACTTAGTTGGTGTTGTACCTGGTTTTGAAGCTCCTACTGGATTTTTAGAGTTTGCACTTACTTTAGCTTTATCTGTTTTTGTTTACTATAATTATGTTGGTATAAAAGAACAAGGTGTTGTTAAATACTTCAAACACTTTTTAGGTCCAGTTTGGTGGTTATATTGGTTAATGTTCCCTATCGAAATAGTATCTCACTTTTCTCGTCTAGTATCACTTAGCTTCCGTTTATTTGGTAATGTTAAAGGTGATGATATGTTCTTGATGGTTATTCTTATGTTAGCTCCTTGGTTATTACCAATGATCCCTTTTGCACTTTTAACTTTTATGGCATTCTTACAAGCATTTATATTTATGATGCTTACTTATGTTTATCTTGGTGGTGCAGTAGCTGTTGATGATCACTAATCAACTTTTCGATAGACTTTTAAACTTCTTACTTGGAGCATCGTGGGCAATTGTCCTTTTCGGTGCTCTTATCACTTTTAAAATATTTTCAATTTTTGGCTTTAGCTTATCTATATTTGTAACAATTACATTTATATTTGTTTCTTTGTTTATGGTATTGGTTTTAGATGCATTTGTTGTAAATAGAGCTAAATTAGAAGAGATGAAGAAACAAACTGAATATTTAAAAAGATTATCTGAGTCCAATGATAATAATAAATCTTAACAAGGAAGTTACCCTTGTTAAGTATTTATTTAATGTAAATCTGCGTTAAGTTTTATCTCTCTAGTTGAACGAGAAGCAGTTATCTCACCAGTCATAGAGTTTTGTCTATAATGGATACCATAAAGTCCAGCTAATTGCTTACCTTTAAAAATCTCACCTTCCATTTTTAAGTTAGTATTTACCGCCATGATTTTTTCTAACTCAGCTGGTTGGATACCTATCTTTGTACCCTCAAGTATAGCTACACCTGCATCGATGATACAACCATCACCTAGTGGGATACCACAAACAGAGTTAGCACCTAAAAGACAGTTTTTACCAACACTTATAGGGTTACCATCAGTTCCACTAAGAACTCCAAGAATTGAAGCACCACCACCAACATCACTACCATCACCCACGATAGCAGAAGATGAGATACGACCCTCAACCATAACTGTTCCAGTTGTACCTGCATTGAAGTTTATATATGAAGCACCTGGCATTACAGTAGTTCCACCAGCTAGTTGAGCTCCAAAACGAACTTTTGAAGTATCTAAGATACGAGTGTTATCAGCTGGGATGATATGTTGTAAAAATCTTGGGAATTTATCTACAAAGTCGATATGTGGGTATTCATTTGCTAGTTTTAATTCTATCTCAAACTCTCTTAAGTAGTCTAATTCTATTGGTTGACCATTTGACCATGCAACATTTGGTAATGCTCCAAAAGCACCATTTAGGTTAATCTCTCTTAAACCTACTTTAGCTTGAGAGATAGCATATAGTTTAAGATAAGCTGATTCAACACTCTCAACTGCACCATCTTCAAATAAGAAACATACTTTAAACTCTCCTTCTTTTGAACCTTCACTCATCATCTGAGTATAAAGTGCAGAGATAACTTGAATGTTTTTATGAGCATCGCCATGAGCTTCATCCGAATAAGGAGTAAAAGCATTTAAACAGCTTCTTAAAAACTCAACATTGATGTTACAAACCACTTCATTTTTAGTAAAATCAACCTCTATACCTTGTTCTGCCAATGCTTTTATAAAGATAGCAGCACTACCAAAGTTTTCATCCCAGTTGATTAGTGGGTATGTTGCTTGAAGAGATTTTTCTACATTTAACTGACCTAAGTCAACTCTAGCTATACCAAATGCTAATGGGTCTTTATAACCTTTAGTATTTGTTTTTATATCCTCTATCAGAGCTTTAAAAGCATCTGTTGTTTGTATGATTTCCATAAATTCTCACTTAAATTTTATTTTTGTTATTATATTGAAAGTTTATTAACGGCTACTTTTGTATAATAGCTTTATGAATAAATGGATTGAACTTTTTAAAAATAATGATTATATAGGTGTTAAGCAGTATCTAAAAAAAGGTGCTGATATAGATGAAGTAAATGATGTAGGCGAGGGTGTTTTAGCTTGTGCATTAAGAGCTAGATGTGATTTTGATTTGCTTATGTTGTTGGTTGAGAGTGGTGCAGATATAGATGATTTTGATGATGAGGGTGTATCTGTTTTTGATATGGCTATAACTTATGACAATATGGAGATGGTAGAGTACCTTATACAAAAGGGCAGGGATGTAAACCATACCACAAGAAGAAGTAAACTAACTCCACTTATGGTTGCATCTTGTTATGGAAGAGTTGAGATTTTAAAAACACTTTTAGCTAATGGTGCAAATCAAGATGCAGTTGAGTCAAAAGGTCTTAAAGCAAAAGATTTTGCTAGAAAGATGAATAAAAAGTCTGTGTTAGAGTTGTTAAAATAAATAATTTTACTATTAATCTGAGTTTGACAATAGAATCCCTATATTTGGGTATTTTTTATTGTCAAATTTAGGTTATTACATACTTTTTATCATAGTTTCTATAAACTCAATCTCTTTTTTATTTAGTTTATATTTTTTATAAAGTTGTTTATCAATCTCTTGAATTGATTTAGTCCAATCTATATCAGAATCTTTAGTGAAATTTTGTAAAGGAACAAACTTATATGTTTTTGATGTACCATGCTGACTAATTTTAGTAACACTGTGCATAAATCTTGCAAATTTTGTAGTGAAATATCTGCAGATATTTAATGCTAAGAATTTATCTAATTCTAAATCTACACCGATTACTATATATGATTCAGTACAAATTGTATTTGACTTACCTATAAATGTATTTAAATTATCATCTTTTGATTCAGTTCCGATATTGTTAGCATAAGGTGTATATACTTTATATTTATCAATCCAATCTATATTTTTTTTAATCTCATCTTTTTCCACATATCCAATCTGTTGATTTTTTCCATAACAAGCAATAGGTTCTTTTAAGTTTTCTTTTGAAGCTCTAAATTTTGTATTGTTTTTGACAATATTTCCGTCAAGTCCAAATGGTTTTCTTGCTGATATATACTCTTCAAATGATTTAAAATCTTTATCTTTTTTTATTTTCTCAAGTATATTTACAGCTAAATTATAACGAATAAATATATCAATATTTTTTGTTTTTAAATTACGGTTTGATATATTTTTAGGTTTTACAGTATCAATATAATTAAAAACTTTTATTAAATTTTTAGAATTATCATAGTTATTATCTCTTAAAAAATAACAAATTCCACCTTTTAGTTCAATATCTGGAAATAAAATTTTTGGTTTTAAAAAGTCATGAAGTTGAGATATATGAGTATCATGTAACATTTGGTCTCTAAACTCATCTAGCCCTTTCCCACCTGCATACCATCTTGTTGGCATAATCATAGATATATAAGTAGGATTTAGTTGTTTTGCTATTTGAACAAACTGATGATATATAGGCTTTGCACTAGCTTGTGCTCCACCATCGCTTTGTTGATATGGTGGATTTCCAATAATAGTATTAAAGTTCATATTTGTTCCATTTATTTTTATTTGTTTATTAGTTATTATTTTATTTTCTTTTATTAAGTCATAAGAAGTATAGTTTTTTTCTATATGATTATAGTCTAGTTCTAGCAAAGTATAAACCTTTCGTGTAAATTCATAAGCTATTTTAGATGTAGGAATACAGTAGAAATTTGAAGCTATATCTTTGCCATATTTTTTATATATAGCATATACAAATTCACCTTGTTTTGAAGCTATATCAATAGCTTTAGATGAAGTAGTAAGTGCATCACTTGGTAAAATATCTATAATCATATCTGCTACATTTTGTGGTGTAACTATTTCTGATTCTGATAATCTACCAAATTTTTTAAGGGCATTACTTGCTCGTTGAACTGGCTCGATAGTTGTATCATTTGCCAATGAGTTAATATTTTGAATTTTATAATCTAATTCTCTTAATACAAATGGATTTATATTTTCTTGAAACAATTTGAGTATCTTCATATCAAGACTTATATTTGATATTATTCGTATATTGTCATTGTTTTCATCTATACTATTAATAATGTCTTGTAGTGATTTTACTTGATTGTTTGTCAAAAATGCAAAAAATAATATTCTTGCATAATACATAGCAAACTGCTCTTTATAATCTTCTATATCTTCATCACTATAGTTACTGTTTTGTTCATCAGAATCTTCAGGTAACTTATCTTCATTTTCACTCTCATCAATATCTAAATCTTCACCCTCATCATCTGTTGCTTCTATCTCTAAGCCTTGTTTTGAGCCTATTTTACCTTGCTTTTGTATGATAGATTTAATTTCTTCTATATCTAACAGTGAGTAATCAATAGCTATACTTGTAGCTTCATCAAATACACTTCTACTACTTGAATATTCTCTTGCACTGTTTAATATATCTGATGGCTCTATTTGTACTATTTTATTTTTATTTATTACTATTATAGGAGAGATTTCTAACTCTTGCTTTATCCTTTGCTCTAGTTTATTATTTCCATTTGAGTCTGTATTTACATTATATATTTGAGCTTTTTGTTCTTGGATTATAAACATTCTATTTGGATTAAAATCTACTAGCAATGTTTGGGGTTTCATATTGTATTTTACTATATCGCCATTTGGCTCTTTATAAGTTTTTATATATTGATTTTGAAGCCTAAATATAGCTTGGTCATACTCTTGTGGGGAAGATGTATCTTTAAAATACAGCATTGTATCCCATTGTGGTACGGTACTACCTGTAAGCATTTTATTTACAGTTAATGTTATGGTTTTTTTATTTTCATCTTCATATTGTTTTATTTTAGCTTGAACTATTTGAGTATCTTTATATATTTTTGAATTTTGCACACCAGATATATTTATTATCTTATAATCACTTAGATTTTTAAATTGATTTGTTTTTATTAACTCTTCAAGTGCGTCACAAGAGGCTCTGTATGGCAATACACAAACTATATGCCGACACATTTTTCCATCTTTGATTTTATCATAGTCTAAAAAACCAAGTAATTCATCGTCTTCTTTTGAACCATCTATAACTTTTAATAAATCAATAATTTCATCTTCATATTTAAATTTTTTATGAAGATTAGTTCTTGTATCTTTTATGATAGATTTTGGTTTAAAAAGCTCTGAAAAAGCATAAGAGATACCATTTTGTTTTAACTGTTCTAGCCTTTGCCTTGAAGCTTTGTTTGGATTAAAAGCAAATCTTATCATTTTAGGAAAACCATAGTATGGATTATCCCACTCTTTTATGTCGTCTTTATATAGATTTTCTTTGTCCCATCTTTCTTGATCTTGTGCTATGTCTGAGAACTGATAAAATGCGATAATATCTTCATCGCTAAATTCACTATTCATTAGGATTCTATAGGGAGTTCCAGAAAGATGGATACGAACTTTTTCATTAAAAGATTTTATCGTATCTTCAATATCTTCGATACTATTTTCACTGAGTTTCTGTTCATTTGCTATCTCTTTTTTACTTAACCCATTATCTCTTAATACTTTGCCATATTGGGTAGCTCTTGCCCCGAAATGGCTCTCATCAATAAGTAATAGATCTATTTGATTTTCAAAAATCTCTTTATGTTTTGATTTTATATCATCACCTTGTAAATCTTGCAAGGTTAAAAATAGTACAACTTGTTTATTTTGTGATAAATGTTCAGAGATGATAATATTGCTTTTTAAAAGAGAATCACTATCTAAAAAGTAGTAACCATCAAATTTAATATGACTTTGAACTGTTTTTTTCCACTCATCTTTTACATCTGCTTTTGCTGAAACTACAACTACAAATTTTGCTCTCATTTCAACCGCACAACACAGAGAAGTAAATGACTTACCAAATCTCATAACAGCATACATAAGTAAGTTTGTTCTACCATTTTTTAAAGCATTTTTAAATTTTTCTATTGTTTCTTTCTGGTTTGGTCGTGGTTCATAAGTTTCTACTCTTTTATATTCATGAGTTATAGGGATATGACTCTGTTCAAATTTATAAAATTTATACTTAGTTTCGTTTTTTTTAAAACTAAACTCTATATCTTTTAGTGCATCTTCTATATCATCATTTGTAGTATCTTTAAAAAACTCTTTTGAGTAGTATGGTATATCTTGTATATCATTTAGTTGTAATCTTGTTTTTTGCTTATCATTTTCTAAAAAATAGTGTATAGCATAATCTCTAAAAAAAGTATCATTATCAACTTTTGCTATTGCTTCAAATCTTTTTTCTAAATTTGGAAAATATTTTCTCCATTCATTGAGTCTTACTTCAAGTGGACGATAAGTATCTCCAATTTTTAGATAATTTGGCACTGTTTGAGTGACAAATGCATAAATTTGTGGTTCAACTCTTCCTACAATAATGCTATCTAATAAATCAATTTCTATTTTTGACATAATCTATTTACCTTCATTATCTAACATATCTACAAATCTTATAACTCTATTTTCTTCCCAATCCATAATACTACAATATATTCCATTATGTGTATAATAGTCATTTTTTTTACACCCTTGACACTCTATATGAGTTTTTGTTGTACTAAATAAATTATGCTCTATTTTTACTTCATTTATACAACTATTAGGAATAATAAACTTTAAGCCGTCCATTTGCCATAAATTCCAAGATATAATAGTAGCAATATTTTGAATATCTTCAAGTTTTGGTTCAGCCCCAAATTTTTCATAATAATTTTCTATAAATGTATATAAAAGTGACTCTCTAGCCAACAATAAACTATCTCCATGAAATTCATAACCATAGATGCTTTTATATGCCAATTTAGCATATTTTAACCAATATTTTTTAGTTTTTATATTTTCACTTATAACACGAAGTTTTCTATCTAAAAATCCTATTCTATTTTTTACAGGTATATATTTTCCAGTGGTTGTATCATATCTACTTGCTAGATATGGAGCTTCACCACAAGTTATTTCAAGTTTAGTATCATTTACATAATCTCTCCAACTTTTACCTTTTGGAAATTTTATTTTTTTATCATTTGTTTTCCAACTTATAGTTCCATCTTCTAAAATTACTTTTTTATTAAATAGATTTTCTTTTTTTAACCAAGCATTATCAATAAGGTTTATTTGTTCATTGCACACCCAAGAGGGGGTATAAACTTCAGCCATATTTTTACTTCTTGTTTTCTGCATAATTTTACTTTTAAGCACTCTTGGCATAATTACTTTATCATTATCGTTTGTTATAGATTCATTGTTTATTTGGGAAAAATATTTAAAGTTATTACCTAAATACTCATAATTATCAGTAGCCCAAAAAATATTTTTTTTAGTGGTTTGGTCTAATAATAAAATATCAAGTACTTTAGGATAATTTCTTATAATATTATTTTCACTAATGTCTATTTCAATTTGCATTTTAATTAGCACACTTCTTTATGAGCTATCTTATTTAATTCGTTACAGCTAAAACCTGCTTCTTTTCTAGCTTGTGTATTTAGATTTCTTGGTCTGTTGAAGCCTTGAGGGTAGTATTTGTTTATGATATCAAAATATACTTCACTGTTTACACCATCTTTTTGACAAGCATAGTTAAACCAAATATCCCCTTTTTTTACATGGTCTATCTCTTCTTCTAGTATGATGTTTAATCTTTGTATGATTTTTTCTATCATATCATTTTTAGGTAATTTTTTTAGTTTTGTAAGTATCATAGGTGTAGCATCTAGCCCATTTGCTTCAAGGTATCTAGGAACTACAGCCATTCTTTCTATAAGTGTTTTAGTTTTTTGACTAGCTTCAAATAGGGCACTATGTACTTCTATATCTCCATAATCAGCATCAAGTTCATTTATCAACTCTTTTAGCATTAAAAAGTGTCGAACTTCATCATCTGCTACTTTTAACCAATCATTATAATACTCTTTAGGTAACCCTCTAAATCTATAAACAGCATCTAGTGCCAAATCTATAGCAGAGTATTCTATATGCATAATTGCATGAAGTAGTATTATTTGCCCTTGTTTTGTTGTAAGATTACTTCTTTTTGGAACATTTTGTGGTGCTATGATTTTGCAAACAGATGCATAAGATGGTTGATCAAACTCTAAAATATCCCAATCATAAGATAAATCTATATTTTTTTCTTTGTATTTTGTATAAAAGTTATTAAAAAGATATATCTTATCATCAGGTTTTTGAGCTTGTAGTATATTTAGTAACTCTTTTTCTGTGCCTATCAAGTAGTTTTACCTTTTTTGTTGATGAAAAGCTATTTTAGCTTTTCATCAATATGTTTTTCAACTTCAGCGATATTTTGAGTACCATCAACTGTTATGAATTTTAAAGATTTATCTTTTTCAGCTTGAGCTTTGTAGTAACCTATAAGTGGTTGAGTTTGTTCGTGATAAACTTTTAGTCTATCTAGTACAACTGATTTTTTATCATCATCTCTTTGAACTAAATCTTCACCAGTTTCATCATCTTTACCTTCAACTTTTGGTGGGTTATATATAGTATGATAAGTTCTACCACTAGCTAAGTGCATACGGCGACCACTCATTCTTTTTACTATCTCTTCATCTGGAACATCTATCTCTATCACTGCATCGATATGAATTTTTGCTTTAGTTACAGCATCCGCTTGAGCTAAAGTACGAGGAAAACCATCTAAAAGATAACCATTTTTACAATCATCCTCTTTAATTCTGTCTTTTACTAGACCTATGATGATATCATCTGTTACAAGTTGACCAGCATCCATAGCTTTTTTTGCTAACTTACCCATCTCAGTACCAGCTTTTATAGCTGAACGAAGCATATCTCCTGTAGAGATTTGAGGGATATTAAACTTTTTTGTTAAAAATTGAGCTTGAGTACCTTTTCCAGCACCTGGAGCTCCTAGTAGTATTATTCTCATTTTTTTATCCTAAATATTTTTTGAAATTGTATAGTATAAAGACTAAAATACACATAATTTTGCTATTTATTAAAAAATTTATTTGTGTATTTTTAGAAGTAAGTAGAAGTCTTTATATAAAAGTTTTTACACTTTTATATAATATTATTATCCACCACCTACAAAATCAAGCAATTCTAATTTATCACCATCTTGTAAATAAAAAGAATCCCATTTACCTTGTTTTACTATCTCCATATTTACAGCTGCTGCCATAACTTTACCATTTAGAGATAGTTTGTCCAATAAGCCACCTATAGTTATATCTTTATCAAACTCTTTAGTTTGACCATTTATTATAATCTTCATTTGGGAAGTATAACTTTTATTTTATTAATTTTTTCTAATATGTTAATTTATTGTTAAAATATATTCTTAATTAGTTTATTTATAATAAGATGTAATCTCTCAATATACTCTCTAGTATTTTCATCTTTTACTATATATCTATGTATCTTTATTATCTCTTTGGCATCAGCATTATCAAAGTTCCATTTTGAGTTAAATATCAACTTATCATCATCTTTTGGTATAACTATATTTTCACGATTAGCATGACCATGTTTTATAAGTCTATAAAGATATTCTAACGACCTTTTTAGAAGTATTATAGTTACATTGTATGCTTTTTTATCTATCTTATAGATTATCTTTTTATTTGATATAACCATCTTATGAAATTTTTCACCAACTATATATGCACCAACACCACCTAGTGTTCCACCTATAGTGCTACTTATTGCAGTAGTAATTCCCATATCAAATATAGAAGCAGGAGCTGTTATACTCGCACCTGTTCCTACACCAGTTGCTATACCTAAGAGTAAAAGTCTTTTTTTACTAAGACCTAATTGTATATTTTCTTTAGAGGTAAATTCTTCTCTTGTATCTATAATCTTTATCTGAAAATATCCCCATATCTCTGCCATATCTTTTTTCGATTGTTTTTCGATTTTGTAGATTTTATCTTGATATTTTTGAAGTGCTTGTTCTTTATCTTGTGATGTTATTTTATCACTATATAGTTGATATTCATATTCTAAATGAAGCACTTTTTTAATCATATTTGCTATAACAATAGATGACTTTTCTACATTTTCCTCTATATGCTTTTTATGTATATGTTTTAGATTTTTTAAAAAATCTCTATCTTGAATAGAACTATCTATAGTATTTAACTTTTCATATATATCCATAATATTTGTAAAGTTCATCTCAAGGGGATTTATCTTATAAAACTGTTTTAAATTATATTTATTTAGCTCTTTTTCCCACTCTTTTGTATAATCTTTATCTGACTTTTGGTTAAATAAAACAAGTGTTGGTTTTTTTATAAAACTTATGATTTCTAACTCAGCACCTATTGTATTTTTATTAAATCTTTCAGATGAATTTAGCATAAACACAATAAAGTCACTATCTAAAACAGCTTCTAAAATCTCTATGTCTTTTTGTTTGCTATCCTCATCTTTGTTTTCTCTTATATAATTTCTTAAGATGCGATTATTTGCATAGGTATTTTGAGAATTATTTTTTATATATCTCCATATATCTTTTGCCATCTCAAAGCCAGGTGTATCATAAAAACTACATATAATCTTATTGTCTCTTATATAACTATAAGATGCTCTTACAACTGTAGTACCAACCTTTTGTGATACCTCTACCATATCATTAAAAGTTAAAGCAGATATTATACTACTTTTACCATTGTTTGGTTTACCTATGATTACAAAAGTTGGAGCATTATTTCTCATAATATAAACTTACTCTATCATCATTTATCATATTTTCAACCTTATCTTTCCAATCAAAATATTTATCATCATTTTTATTTAACAAAGTATAAACATCATCTTTTTGAACTAAAGGTAGGATTAATATCTCTATAATGTTATTTTTACTTAACATTTGTTGTATATAACTTCTAAAAGTCTCATCAGCTAAAGATTCAGGTGAAGCAAATACAAGAACAAAACCCTCAAGGAAAGATAAAACTTTTTCATCTTCATTCTCTTTATCAAAAAGTGCAAAACTGTATTCTTGAAAACTATTATCACAAAGTTCTTTATCATAAAACTCTATATTTTTTGCATCTACTAGTTCCATCTCATAATAAAGCTTGTAAAATTTATGACTTAGGATATCATCTGTTTTTTTTGAATGTTGTTGAGAGTTTATAGTTTTTGTTTGTTTATGGTTTGTATCTATAGATATAACTGTGTTTGTACTCATCACATCAAAAAACTCTTTTGCTTGTTCTTCTAAAGAGTTTACAATAGTTTTATCTAATACTTTAAGTGTAAAATACCTCAAAATAAATTTAAAAACTATAACAAAAAAGATAGCTAAAGTAATAAGCTTAGACCAATAACTTTTAGAAACAATAACTCTAGCATCATCTTTTTTTATATCTGTTTTTTCGATGCTAGTGTTAGAGATATAACTACTTTCACTATAAAAAGTAACATTATGAGACCAAAAAATTATAATACTAGCAATTAAAATTCCAATACCATAGCTTATACCCATCTCGATAAACATAACTATACTATATGTTTTAAATATATGGTTATGCTTATTTTCAAAGGTTGAAGATATTTTTTTAAAAAAAGTATTTAATAATGATGATTCATCTTTTTGAGGATATTTATATCTTAAAATATTTATAATGGCAAATAAACTATAAATAAGAGGTAAAGCAACTGAAAAAAGTAAATATGTTTTTATATTTATCTCTTTATCAAAATAATTATAAGTTACCACAAAGCTAATTAAAAATACAACTACTAATAAAACTTTTTTTATACCTATCAACTGTTCAAATATATCATTTTTTAAGTTGTATTTATCTTTTTGTGTTTTATAAAAAGTATATAGTTCTTGTAGCTTATTGTCTTTATTGTAGATATAGTTTATATCTTTTTGATAGTGTTGAAACTCTTTTTTAGTAGTATTTTTTAGTATATTTGAAAGGTTAAAGTAGTCTTTTATGGTTATGTTTTTTATCATTTGTATTTTTATCTAGCATTTTAAGAAATGCTAGATTACTACTTATTGAAAAGTTGTTCCACCATCAACAACTATAGTTTGACCTGTAAGCCATGATGAGTCTTTAGAACATAAGAAAAGACAAGCACCAGTTAAGTCAGTAGCATCACCCATACGACTAAGTGGAGATCTTCTTACAACTTCTGCTTTTACCTCTTCATAGTTTGGAAATGCTTTTAGTGCATCTGTATCTATTGGACCACCACTAACAGCATTTACTCTGATGTTTTTCTCACCTAACTCAGCTGCAGCATATCTAACCATAGCTTCAACAGCTGCTTTGTTAGTTCCATGACCTGCATAGTTTGGAGTATATACAAGGTTACCAGTTGAACTCATAGAGATTATGCTTCCACCCTCACCATGTTTTTCTATCCTTTTTGTTGCTTCTTGAGCACCAACTACAAAGGCATCAACAGTTGCTGTATATATGTTGTTAAGTCCACGAGGTTTAAGTCTCATAAATGGACCAAATCCACCAACAACAGCACGACCAGAGATGATAGCATTTGAGATAAAAAAGTCTAGTCTATCAAAATCTTCATCAAAAAGTTTATATACATCTTTATAAGTGTTTGGCTCTAGTATATCAAGCTTATAAGCACGACATTTAACACCATACTTATCTTCAATATCTGCTATAATTTCATTTGCAGTATCTGCACTTGAAGCATAAGTAAATGCTACATTAACGCCTTTTTGTGCAAAAGCATAAACGATAGCTTTTCCAATCCCACGAGTTCCACCACTTACAAAAAGAGTTTTTCCTTGCATCTTAAAGTCCTTTTATCTCATAGTTTTTCATAACTTCTTCAATTCTTTTCATATTTTCTACACTTGGACGAACAAGTGGAAGACGATACTCTAGTGTTTTTATAAGTCCAGCTATATACATAGCAGCTTTTACAGGGATAGGGTTTGCTTCACAAAACATTATGCTGTTAAGTGGGTAAAGTTTGTCATTGATAGCTTTTGCACCTGCAAAATCACCACTTAAAGCTAATCTTACAAGCTCACTTTTCATATCTGGCATCAAGTTTGAAGTAACTGAAGTTATACCAGCTCCACCATTTGCTAAAATTGGATAATCAATAGCATCATCCCCACTAAACACTTTAAGTTCAGGTCTGCGAGATAAAAGCTCAACTGTTCTCTCTAGTGAACCAGTAGCCTCTTTTACACCATAGATATTTTTAACATCATCAAAAAGTCTTATCGTTGTATCTGCTGATATATCTACACCTGTACGACCTGGAACATTGTAAAGCATAAATGGAAGTTCACTTACTGCTTCTGCTATCGTTTTATAGTGCTGATAAATCCCCTCTTGAGATGGTTTGTTGTAGTAAGGACTAACCGAAAATATAGCATCAACACCAGCTTTTTGTGCATGTTTTGCAATCTCTACTGCTTCGTGTGTAGCATTGCTACCTGCACCTGCAAGAACTTTTGTAGATGTACCTTTACATACTTCTACTGCTATTTCTATACATCTTTTATGCTCATCGTGAGTTAGAGTTGCACTCTCACCTGTTGTGCCAACTGGACATATAGCATCCATACCGTTGTCAATCTGTCTTTTTATAAGAGCTGCATAAGTTTGCTCATCAAGTTTTCCATCTTTAAATGGAGTTATAAGTGCTGTTGAAGAACCTGTTACAATATTCATCTAGTTTAGCCTTTAAAAAATAATATGTAATTATAGCAAAAAAGTTTTAATATTATGTCGTGAATTTTTAAGTTACTGAAGTTAATTAAAAAATATTAAATTAATAATATATAAAGTATAAGAAAAATATTTATTTTTATATTGAAAGTGTTTGAAAAAATAATTTATTGTGGAATAAAAGTTGGTGACCCCGAGGAGAATCGAACTCCTGTAACATGGATGAAAACCATGGATCCTAACCGCTAGACGACGGGGCCAACATTGAAGTAAATGGTGTCCTGTGATGGATTCGAACCATCGGCCACATCATTAAAAGTGACGTGCTCTACCAGCTGAGCTAACAAGACATTTTATCTTTTGGCTTAAAGATGGCGAAATTATAGACAAATCAAAACATAATGTCAAGGATTTTGAAAAGAAATTTCAAAATTTGTCAAAAATTGCTTTTATATGCTCATTTCTTAACTATTAATATATAAAGAATATAATTTTATTAAGTAGAATTAATTTAAAAAGGTAGTTATATATGATTTTTAAGATAGAAGCTGTAAAAAAAGAGGTAGCAAAAGTTGTTGTTGGTCAAGAAAAGATGATAGATTCTCTTCTTATAGCATTTTTATGTGATGGGCATATCCTTATAGAGGGTGTTCCTGGACTTGCAAAAACTACAACAGTTAATGCTTTAGCAAACTCTTTGGGATTAAATTTTAAAAGGGCTCAGTTTACACCAGACTTACTTCCTGCTGATATCTTGGGTGCTGAGATATATGACCCACAAAATAATACCTTTAAGATAAAAAAAGGTCCTATTTTTACTAACTTACTTTTAGCAGATGAGATTAATCGTGCTCCTGCTAAAGTTCAATCAGCACTTCTTGAAGTGATGCAAGAGAAACAAGTAACTTTGGGTGATACTACATTTCAGATAGAGAGACCATTCTTTGTAATGGCAACTCAAAACCCAGTAGAACAAGAGGGTGTATATCAACTTCCTGAAGCTCAGTTAGATAGGTTTATGTTAAAGCTTGTTGTAGGTTATAACTCTAAAGATGAAGAACTAGAGATAGCAAGAAGAATCTCAAGTGGAGATATACAAGAGATAAAATCAGCTATAACATTGGATGAATTAAAAGAGATAAAAAAAGCTATAAAGTCTGTTCATGTAGATGCAGAGGTTGAAAAGTATATGATAGAGTTGGTAAATGCAACAAGAAATCCACAAGAGTATGGATTGGATGATATAAAAGACTATATCCACTTTGGGGCTTCTCCCCGTGTTAGTATAGATATGTTCAAAGCTGTAAAAGCTATGGCATTTATGAGAGGAAAAGATTTTGTAACACCTGTTGATGTTGCATATATCATAAAAGAGTTGATGAGGCATCGCATCGTTTTAACTTATGAAGCTGAAGCTGAAGGCATCACAACTGATGAGATAATTCAAAAAGTTTTAGAGACAGTTGCGATACCTTAAAAAGGTTGTTATATGAGTAAACTAAAAAAAATCCTAGTTCGTGCTAGACGGCAAGTATTTAGCGAGATGTCTGGAAATAATCCCTCTATATTTCAAGGGGAGGGTTATGACTTTATAGAACTTCGTGAATATATGGCTGGAGATGATATAAGATATATAGATTGGAATATTACAGCAAAGATGCAAAAACCATTTATAAAAATCTTTCGTGAAGAGAGAGAGTTAAATGTTGTCGTTGCATCTGTTTTAAATGGTGGTGTGCATTTTGGTTCAAAGAGATTTAAGCAAGAGGTTATTGCAGAGATAAATGCTAATATAGGTTTTTCTGTACTTAAAAATGGGGATTTATTGAGTTCTTATATATTTACAGACAAAATGGAATCTTATAATAAACCTAGTAAGAAAAATTTTCAAGTTCAAAAAGTTACCAAAGATATATTGGACTTTGATGCATTAAATAAAAGTGTTGATTTTAAAGTTTTATCAGATACTTTATATAAGAGGTTAAAAAGAAAGTCTCTTATACTTGTTGTTGGTGATTTTTTTGAGATACCAGATTTTAGACTTTTGGCTAAAAAACATGAAGTTATAGCTATTATAGTAAGAGATAAGTTAGAAGAGCATCCTCCTGCTATGGGTTTTTCATCTTTGTTAGACCCTGAAAGTGGTACAACTCTTGAGGGAGATTTTAACGACTCTAGTATCTTAAGCTATGTAAAAAAAGTTATGGCTCATGATCATAAACTATATGAAAGATTTAGAAAAGATAAAGTTAGGTTTACAAAAATCTATACAGATTCATTAGTTAGTGTAGAGCTTAGAAGATTGTTTGAGGGTAGATGATGCAACAACATTATAATATAAAACTTCATGATATAAAACCAATAGTTGAGGTGGAGGAGTACTCTTTTTATTATCTTATAGGTTTTAGTATTTTAATAGTTTTACTTATATCTGGTTTGGTTTATCTTTTTATAAAATGGTATAAAAATAGAAAAAAATACAATCAAAGGGAAGAGTATAGTAAGATTTTAAAATCACTTGATTTAAAAGATGCTAAAAAAAGTGCTTATGCTATAACATTTTATGGTGCTTTGTTTAAAGATGATAGCCCTAGACATACTGAGATGTTTAAAAATCTAACTGAAAGGTTAGAAGCTTATAAGTATAAAAAAAATGTGCAAAAGTTTGATAAAGAGACATTGGGTTATATAGAACTTTATAAAGGGATGCTTGATGTTTAGTTTAGATGAGATATATTTTCAACACCCTTTTTTTGTATTAGCTATTGTTCCTTTTATAGTTTGTGCATATTTTTGTAAAATGAAACTACCATCTATATACTTCCCACATACAAAACAATTTGCAACATCAACTATTGCATCTTCAAAAATACTATTTTTTTTAAAATGGTTAAGTATAGTTATGATGGTTCTTGCATTTATGTCACCTGTAAAAGATGAACCTTATGAGTTAGACCCTAAAAATGGTTATGAGTTAGCACTTATTTTAGATGCTTCAGAGTCTATGCAATCAAGAGGGTTTGATATGAATAATCCAATGCTTAGTAGATTTGATGTTGTTAAGATGATAGTAGATGACTTTATATCAAAAAGAAAAAATGATAATATTGGTTTGGTTGTATTTGGTTCATACTCTTTTATAGCATCTCCTCTTACTTATGATGATAATATTTTAAAAAAGATAGTATCCCAACTTCAAATAGGTATGGCTGGAAAATACACAGCACTTTATGAAGCTTTAGCTCAAGGTGTAAATCTACTTAAGATGAGTAAGGCAAACTCTAAAGTAGCTATACTTTTAACAGATGGTTACTCAACAGTTGGAAAAGACAATATCCCTCTTGATGTAGCGATAGAGATGGCAAAAAAAGAGGGTGTAAAAGTTTATCCTATAGGTATAGGTCGTTATGGCGAATACAATCAAAAAGTATTATTAAAAATAGCAAAAGAGACGGGTGGTGTTGCATTTGGAGCTTCAAATGCAGATGAGTTAAAATCTGTTTATAAAAAGATAGATGAATTAGAAAAGTCAAAGATAAAAAGTGAGACATTTTCTTATCTAAATTATTATTATCTATATCCACTTTTTGTAGCATTTATATCTTTGATGTTGTATGTATATATAAGGAATAAAAGATGAGTTTTTTACATCCAGAGATGTTTTTTTATCTACTGCCACCATTGTTTATACTTTTTGGATTACTTCTTACTCAACAGGAGATTCAAGCTAAGTTTTTTACTGAAGAGGTTATGGATAAACTTCGTGTAAGTGCTAGTAGTTTAAGTCTAAAAGCTAGAAATGCACTTTTTTTCTTAGTTGCTATACTTATAGTTATATCTCTTAGTGATCCAGTTATAGATGATGGAGAGATTGAGGTAAAGGCAAAAAGTTCAGACATAATGATAGCTTTGGATATATCTGATTCTATGTTGGCTGAAGATATATATCCAAATAGATTAAAATTTGCTAAACAAAAAGCATTAAATATACTTAGAATGAATGTAGATGAGAGGATAGGGGTTGTGGCATTTGCTAAAAATTCTTATCTTGTTTCTCCACTTAGTTTTGACCATAGTGCAGTTGAATTTTTACTATCTAAGCTTAGTACACACTCTATGACAGAACAAGGTACTGACTTTATGAGTTTACTTCAAGTTGTAGCAAATCTATCTAAAAATAAAAAGCATCTTCTTATACTTAGTGATGGTGGAGATGATACTGACTTTTCAAAAGAGATAGAGTTTGCTAAAAAGAACGATATAGTAATTTTTATACTTGGTATAGGTACTAAAAAAGGTTCACCTATAAAGTTGGATAATGGTGAGTTTATAAAGCAAAATGGAAATATAATAGTTTCAAAGTTAAATGAAAATATATCTGATTTAGCTACTAAAACGGGTGGAGTATATATAAAAAGTGTCAAATCAAATATGGATATAAAAACTATGATAAAAGAGATAAAAGATAAAACAAAAGCCAAAGAGTTAAAAAGTGAAAAGATTAAAAAGTACACACCACTTTTTTACTACCCTTTAGGTTTAGCTTTGTTTATATTGCTTATAGCTATGAGTTCTATTCCTAAGAGGGATATAATTAAGATTATGTCGTTTGTAATGTTATTTTTTATACCTTTAGTTGATGTAAAAGCTGGTGTGTTAGATTTTGTAGAGTTAGATAAAGCGAAAGAAGCTTATATAGCAAAAGAGTTTAAAAAATCATCTTCTTTTTATGAAGATTATGCGAGAAAAACAGATAATGCTCAAAGCTACTTCAATGCTGGAAATGCTTTTTATAAAAATAAAGAGTATCAAAAAGCGATAGATTCTTATAAAAAAGCTACTTTTAGTTCTAGGGATATGATATCTAAAAAATATGCAAATATGGGTAATGCTTATGCAAAAAGTGGTACTCAAAAAGATTTGCAAGAGGCTGTTAAAAGTTATGAAAAATCTTTAAAGTTACAAGAAGATAAAGATATAAGAGATAATCTTGAGGCTGTTAAAAAGTTTTTAAAAAAACAGCAAAAGAAAAAACAAAATAAGCAAAAGAAAAAACAGCAAAAGGAAAATAACAAACAAAGAGATAAGCAAAATCAAAAGAAAAAAGAGCAACAGCAAAATCAGAAGAAAAAAGAGCAAAAAAATAAGCAACAGCAAAAAGATGTAAAAGAGAAACAAAACAAAGAAAAAGATCAACAAAAACAAACCCAGAAGATGCAAAAGTCAAAGATGAGTGATGCAGAGGAGAAAAAATGGATGAAGAGATTAGATATGCAACAAAATAGTTACTTATATAAATTAAATACAAAAAAAATGAAAAAGGATAGTTATGAAAAACCTTGGTAAAATACTTTTAATATTTTTATCACCTATATATCTTTTGGCATCTGTTGTTGCAACAGTTGATAGCACTACTGTTACAAGAGGTGAGAGTGTAACTTTAAATCTAAACATATCTGGAGAAGATATCAAAAAGCCTGAGATAGATACTATATGTGGATATGATGTATTATCAACATCATCACAAACAAGTATAACTATGATAAATGGAGATTATAAAAAAAGTTATACTTTAAGTTATAAATTTTTACCACTTAAGAGTTGTGAAATTCAGCCTATAGAAGTAGAGATAGATTCTAAAAAACAAAAAACAAAACCTATAAATATAACTGTTCAAAAGCAAGTATCAAATAAAAATAGTGAGTTTGTATTGTTGCTAAAAACAGATAAAAAAGATGTTTTAGTTGGAGAGAGTTTTAATGTTGATTTGATATTTAAACAAAAAAAAGGTGCTAGTGCAGTAGATAGTAAATTTAAAGAACCAAACTTCAAAGGTTTTTGGGTTAAAAATCGTTCAGATCAAGTAACTTATGAAGATGGTGATTTTAATGTTATAAAAATAACTTACACATTATCAGCACAAAGAGAGGGTAGGTTAAGTATATTACCAGCAAGTATAGCTATAGCTAAAAGAGATAATAGTAGCAGAGATAGCTGGGGTATGTTAATTCAAGATATAAAGTGGAAAACATATCTTTCAAATGCTTTAGATATAGATGTAAAGCCACTACCTAAGGGTGTTAAGTATATAGGTGATTTTAAAATAAGTGTTGATGTAGATAAAACCACTATAAATAAAAATGAACCATTAAATCTTACTTTAAATATAGTTGGAGATGGAAATTTAGAAGATATACAAAGTTTTAAGCCTTCTATAGATGGTGTAACTGTTTATGATGAAAAAATAGTTATAAAAGGTAATAAACTAACTCAAAAGATGGCATTTGTATCTGATAATGATTTTATAATTAAACCTTTTGTTTTAAAGTATTTTGATATAAAAACAAAAAAAGTTAAGGTTATAAAAACAAAAGAGATAAAAGTAAAAGTAACAGGTACAAAAGTAAAAGAGAATCTTGTTGTCAAAAAAGATACAACTCTTAATGCAAAAGCTAAACCAAATATAGTTGTTAAAAAATGTATATCAAATACTATTGCTGTAGTTATTTTTATATTTGGTTTATTGGTTGGTATTGGGATAATGTTATTAAAACCATTTAAAATGGATAAAAATATTAAAAAGAAGTTTGATATAAAAAATGAAAAGTTACTTTTAATAAAGTTATTACCTTTTAAAGATGATGTTGAGGTTAAAAATATAATTGATACATTAGAATCAAACATCTATTCGGTAAAGAAAAAAGATATAGATAAAAAGATATTAAAACAAATTATTGAAAAATATAAAATATAAAAAGAAGTTGCTCGAATAAATCGGGCACTTTAAAAATAAATAATTATAGATAA
>Ga0256837_1000526_pt1 | contig 31650 bp, 39 predicted proteins | sample 4562384metaG_FD_185976 | JGI IMG/M metagenome (GOLD analysis project Ga0256837, IMG submission 185976) | Hydrothermal vent microbial communities from Guaymas Basin, Mexico - 4561-384 | ecosystem: Environmental > Aquatic > Marine > Hydrothermal vents | place: Mexico: Guaymas Basin | collected... | reverse complement strand
TGGCATCGGTTAGTTTTTTGATTTTTGGGTTTCTTTTTTTAAGTTTTGCTAAAAGCTCTTCATCCTCAACACCCTCAAAAAGATGTCTGTTATTGCGGGTTGGAATTTGGTCTTTCAAATCATCAGGTACCTTAAAATCAAGGGTAATATTCGTAAAAGGACTCTGCCCCCAGCGAGCCGGTACGTTTAGGTTATATACAAAACTTTCAATCGCTTCTTTTATTTCTTTAAACGAGAGTTTGTCTTTAAAGACATAAGGAGCGAGGTATGTATCAAAACTGCTAAACGCCTGAGCCCCGGCCCATTCGCTCTGAAGTATCCCTAAAAAATTCGCCATTTGTCCAAGTGCGCTTCTAAAATGACTTGGAGCTTTTGATTCGACTCTTCCCCTAACCCCGTTAAATCCTTCATTTAAAAGATTTCTTAAGCTCCACCCGGCACAATAAGGCGCAAGACAATCTAAATCATGAATATGATAATCCCCGTCTCTATGAGCCCTTCCTTCTTCTACTGAATATATTTTATCAAGCCAGTAATTTGCTATAACTTTTCCGGCCGTATTGTTAATAAGCCCCGCGTGGGAATATCCCGTATTGGAATTTGCGTTAATTCTCCAGTCCGCTTTATTGATATATTCTTCTATTGTCGTATTACAATTAATATAAGTAGCTTCCCTGTCCAGTAGATTTTCGCGCTGCAATTTATGAAGGTGTCTGTAAAGCATAAAGTTTTTTAAAACGTCAAAATAACCGTGTTTATATAGAGATTTTTCTATCAAATCCTGTATATATTCAACCTCAGGAGTCTCTATTTTTTGAATTTGTTTAATCACCTCTTCAAATACGTTTATGTCATAACTGACACCCGTAGCATCAAATGCTTTTTTAATAGCGTCTTCAATCTTATAAGGGAAATAGTTTTGATAAGTCCCGTCTCTTTTAATTACTTTTTTCATATGAGCTCCTGAAACAAATTTTAAAAATTATACTCCCATAACCTTATTAAAACCTTAAAAGTTACCGAGATTTAGGGACTCTTTTTATCTTAAATAAAGCAAAAAGTACCGTAAAAACGAAGAAAAAAAGAAGAAAGAATTTACAAAAATCTTACACTACTTTATATTTGAATTTTCTACCGGCCCACATAGGTTTTACTTCTCCTACGATGTAAGGAGCCGTCCACTCTTCTTCAATCAGCTCAATTTTTCTCTCAGGTACTTCAATATTGAAGTTTTCTCTTGCATTATCGCTTATAAACTTTTGAAATGTTTCTATATCACCTTCAAAAAATTCAGCAAGCGCCGGTAAAATTACGGGAGCACTAAACACTCCGGCGGCACCTTTTAACTTGTTTTTTATCGTATGTGGAGCGCTGTCACTTCCGAACATAACTTTTTTATGCCCCGATTTTACGAATTTTTGTATAGCATCTCTGTCTTTTGGAGTTTTAATAACGGGTTTACAAAAATTATGAGGATTTAAAGCTCCTCCTATTAAATCATCAAGAGTTAACAAAAGATGATGAAGAGTTACGGTTGCGTAAAGATTTTCATATTCATCCAAAAGTCCTAATAAATCGGCCGTTCCTACATGCTCCATAATAATTTTCAGTTTTGGAAAGTCACGGGCTAATTTTTCATAAACTACTGCAAACTCCCTTTCCCTATCAAGTACAAATCCGTTTGTTTCTCCATGAACGGATAATGGTATATTAAGTTCTTGCATAATCTCAAGTACCGGATAAACATTTTCTATAGACTTAACCCCGTTTTCAGAATTTGTGGTAATTCCGGCAGGATAAAGCTTTATGGCGAATATATCATCAACCAAATCCAACAACTCATCTTCACTGTATTCTCTCATAAAAAGATTCATAAGAGGCGTAAAGTTCTCACAGTTTTGTAAAATCTCTTTTTTATAATTTTCAAGTCTTTCTTTATTATCTACAGGAGGTACAAGATTTGGCATAATAACGGCAGCAGCAAACTGGTTTGCAGTATAAGGTATAACATCTTTAAGTATTTTTCCTTCACGGAGATGTAAATGCATATCTATCGGAGTGTTTAGAATCATTTGAAGCCTTTTTTATGTAATTTTAACAAAAAGAAATTATAAAACGAATTTTATATCTTTATGTTCTTGCAGTCTTTTAAAAAATTCATTTCTCTCTTCTTCGCTTGTAACATACGCTTCAAATTTTTGAGAATAATATTTTCCTTTTTGGTTATTATCTTCTATTTTACATTCCTGATTATTTATACACTCTTTAACAGCGGCTCTCATTTTTTCTTTATCTTCTCCTATAATTCTAAATCCCCACATTCTCGGATATTCTATTTTATTTTTTTCTTCTGCCATATTCCCCTCCTTACACTTTTAGTGTAATTATATCAAGTTTTCTCAATTTTGTAAATAAATAACCGAATAGGGAATTGACTAAATAAAGTAAAACAATTGTAAATTTTAGTGCAGTAAAAGCGTTAAAAAGTGAACTTAAAACGTAGAGGTTTGCACTTTTTAGTTTTTACGAAATGTTTAGAAATTTGCTTTCTTGTTGAGCGTATTTAGTCAGCACCACTAAACAGTAACTGTCACTATAAATGGGACAAAAAGAAAGAAAAGAAAGGTTACATAAAATACACCATCGGAACGATAGTAGGATACTTTTTAGTTTTTCTGAAAACATGCTTTCTTATTACGTTTCTAAGCTCGTTTTCAAAAATTCTGTTTTTTTCATACACATAATCTTTTGCATGGTCTATATAATTGATTAAAAGTTCCTCCATTTCTTTTGCAAAAGCCTTATCTTCTTTATCAGCTATAATACCAAACGTTGTAACTCTAGGTCTTCCTATAAGTTTTTTATTTTGTTTATCAACCTGAGCCACTATCATAATAATACCTTCATTAGCAAGCTTTTGCCTGTCTATTACGACATCGTTTTCTATCTGTTCGTTTATTTGATTATCGATATAAATTTTTCCAACTTTTACATTTTTAACTTTTCTGACTCTTTTTGGAGTTATTTCCCATTGCTCTCCGTCTTCCATAATAAATACGTTCTCTTCTTTCATTCCGGCCTGAAGAGAAGTTTCTTTATGCTTCATTAAATGGTTATACTCTCCATGAACCGGAAAGAAATATTTAGGCTTTACAAGTCTTAGCATTAGTTTTTGCTCTTCCTGACTTGCGTGACCCGAAACATGAATTTCACTGAATTCATGATAAGCTACTTTTGCACCTTTTTTCATCAAAAAATTTATAAGCTGAGAAACGGTAGGTTCATTTCCTGGAATCGCTTTTGCCGAAATAATAATCTGATCACCCTCTTTAATTTTTACATGCCTGTGTTCATCAATAGCCATCCTATATAAAGCGCTCATACTCTCACCCTGACTTCCGGTAGTGATAATCAATATTTCCTCATCCTGATATTTTCCTATTTCATACGGGTCTATAAAAATATCCCTTGGAAGCTTTATATAACCTAAATCCATAGCGACATTTAGGTTCTGCTCCATACTTCTCCCGATTATACAGACTTTTCTCCCGTATTTAATACCTCTTTCAATAGCCTGATAAACCCTGTGTATATTGGAAGAAAAAGTAGACATAATAACTCTGCCTTTTGTTTTCATAAACAAATCATCAAACGTTTTTCCAACAACGCTTTCACTTGGAGTAATTCCAGGTTTATAAGAATTTGTCGAATCGCTAAATAACGCTAAAACTCCTTTTTCTCCGTAATAAGCAAGTCTGTGAAGATCCGGCGGATAACCGTCAATCGGAGTATTGTCTATTTTAAAATCTCCCGTATGAACAATAGTTCCAATTGGTGTTTGAATGGCAAGGGAAGAACTGTCTACGATTGAATGAGTCATATGAATCCATTCCACTTTAAAATCACCTATTTGAATAGGATGACGTTTTTTTACGCTTCTAAAATAACTTTTATACTGATGAATTTTATGCTCTTTAAATTTATTTTCTATCATAGCAAGAGGAAGTGAAGTTCCGTAAATAGGAAATTGCATCTCTTTAAACAGGTACGGAACCGCTCCTATGTGGTCTTCATGTCCGTGAGTAATTATAAGACCTTTTATTTTATGACGAATTTCCCTAAGATAACTAAAATCCGGAATTAAAATATCAACTCCATGCATATCTTCATTTGGAAAACTCATACCGCAGTCTATAATAATAGCACTGTTTTCCGTCTCAAGAACGGCACAGTTACCGCCTATTTCATCAAGCCCTCCAAGAGGGGTAAATCTTACCCATCCTTTTGAATTACCGTCGATTTTTGTATGACAATTAAGCCTTGCCCTATGAATTTTTTCATTTTCATTAAATGCTTTATTTAAATCCTTAAACCATACGAAATTTTTAGGGTCCACTTTTTTTTGAGGCTGGGTTAGAGGTTTTTTAGTCTGTTTTTCGGTTTTTCTGACTTCACTGTTTTGAATTTTATTATTTTGTTGGTTATTTTCATTTTTTAAATTCTCTTCTACTGTATTTTTAATTGCTTCTTGAAGAGTCAAATCTTTTTCTTTTTCCATTTACACTCCTTTCTTTTAGCGCAGAAAAGAGCTGGAAAAAAGTATCAGCATCCACCTGGTGAGGTCTTATCGTATCGGCAAGCCCGAATTCTTGAGGATTAAAATCATATTTTGCGGATAAGTTTTTTTTAAGTGTCTTTCTAGGGTTGCTAAAAGCAATTTTTAAAAATTTAGCAAACTCCTCATCATACGAGTCTTTAAACTTCTTAAATTCTATTACGCTGCTTGTAACTTTAGGTGCAGGCACAAACGCTCCTGGAGGTATGTCAAAAAGCTTTTTTACCTCCGCAGTACGGCTTGCCAAAACACTTAAAGACCCGTAATTTTTATCACCGGGTTTTGCGCTGAATTTATCCGCAACCTCTTTTTGAATCAAAACAACTATATTTTTAGCATTTTTATCTTTTAATGCTCGTAAAATAATATTAGTTGCTATATAATAAGGCAGATTAGCTATCAAATCATAGTTTTCATCCGCCAAACTTTCTTGCCAATATTCTAATACATCACCACAAATTAAATTTAAATTTGGAAATTTCTTTTTTAAAATTTCACAAAGTTCTTTATCTATTTCGATTGCCGTTATTTTATTTCTTTTTTCCAGCAACTTTTCTGTTAAATCGCCTAAGCCAGGCCCAATTTCTATTACCAAATTATCGGTATTGGGCATCGCTTGGGCGATTTTTTCCAAATAATGTTTATCTTTTAAAAAATTTTGCCCAAATTTTTTCTTTGCTTTGATTATATCATATCCTTTTAAAAAAAGTAAATAGTATGATAAAATTATAACAAATATTTAAAAGGAAATAATAGATGGAATATTTCGCAAAACGCATTATTCCCTGTTTGGACGTAAAAGACGGGAGGGTTGTAAAAGGTGTTAATTTCGTAGGTCTAAAAGATGCCGGAGACCCCGTAGAAGCGGCTATAAGATATAATGAAGAAGGAGCGGACGAACTGACTTTTTTAGATATTACCGCAAGCCATGAAGACAGAAAACCAATTATAGAGATTGTAAAAAAAGTAGCCCGCGAAGTTTTTATTCCGTTAACGGTAGGAGGAGGAATTAGCGAACTTAACGATATTTATAATCTTTTAAATGTCGGATGTGATAAAGTTTCTATTAATTCCGCAGCTGTAAAAAGACCGGAATTTATTAATGAAGCCAGCAAAAGATTTGGAAGCCAGTGTATTGTAGTCGCTATTGACGTTAAAAAAATAGCTCCTAACAAATGGCATGTTTTTATTAAAGGCGGCCGTGAAGATACCGGCCTTGACGCAATAGAATGGGCAAAAGAAGTAATTGACAGAGGTGCCGGTGAAATACTTTTAACTTCAATGGACGCTGATGGGACAAAAGCAGGGTTTGATATCGAAATCACCGAAAAAATCTCAACTTCAGTAAATGTACCGGTAATAGCAAGCGGAGGAGCAGGAAAAATGGAACATTTTAAAGAGGTTTTTGACCATAAAGCAGATGCTGCACTGGCTGCTAGTATTTTTCATTTTAAGGAAATAGATATTATGGATTTAAAAAAGTATTTAAAAAATAACAAAATAAGCGTTAGATTATAATTATGAAAAAAATTATATTGCTTCCCTTTACCGTTTTACTCTTTGGATTTGAAGTTGAATTTATAAAAAAGTACAAAGAATATATTATTCCTGATAAAGAAGCAATCGAAATACTAACATCAAAAAAAGATTTAAATTTTCCGTTTAAATATATTAAAACTGAAAACGGTTATATTTTAATAGGGAATATTGATAGTGTAGATTTATGGCTGAGAAACAACTTTTACGCTCCTAAAGATGCAAAATTTAAAAAACTAAAAATAGCCGTTATTGACATGGATAAAATTCAATATAAAGTAATTAGAAAAATTAAAAAAATTTACAAAGGATGTTTTCTTAAAAAATTAATTTTTTTAACACCCGATGAGCAAAAAATTTTAACAAAACCGTCTTATATAGAAACAGATTATAAAATAATTTTGGAATGTAGGTAATGTTTCACGTGAAACAAGGAAAGACATGATTATATCCGCAGGAAACAAAGAAATTTTCAGTTTTGCCACTCCAATAGGAGTAGGTTTAATAGAAAGTGCAATAAATCTCACAAGGATTTGTCTTTTTGAAAAACCTGATTTTTTAATTTTTATAGGAAGTGCAGGAAGTTATGGAAACCTTGATATATTTAATATTATAGAAAGTAAAAGCGCTTCAAATATTGAACACTGTTTTTTAAAAAAAGAGTGTTATACACCGATAGATAATATAATTTCCATTGGAGATGTTTCACGTGAAACAATAATTAACTCATCAAATTATATTACGACATCCAAATTAATTTCAAAAGCTTATCTGCATTTGGGAATAGAAGCTGAAAATATGGAATTTTATTCCGTACTTAAAGTAGCAAAAGAATTTAAAATTCCGGTAAAAGGTATTTTCGTCATTACAAATTACTGCGATAAAAACGCACATAATGATTATATGCAAAATATAAAAACAGCAAAAGAAAAACTAATTGAGTACTTGGAAAACAAAAAAATCATAAAGGAAACAAAATGAAAAAATGCTTTATGGATTATTTGCCTGAAGAACTGCTTGATATGGGTATACAACCCAAATTTAGAGTAAAGCAGTTATATAATTGGGTTTATAGAAAATATGTAGACGATTTTGAAAAAATGAACAATATACCAAAAGATTTAAGAGCAAAACTAAAAGAAGAGTTTTATATAAATCCTCTTGAACTTATAAACCACGAAATTGCAAACGATGACACGGAAAAATTTTTATTTAAATTAAAAGACAATCATACTGTTGAAACGGTACTTATTAAAATGAAAGACGAAAGAATAGAAAACGGCAAAAAAAAAGAAGCTAAATGGACTGTATGTGTTTCTACCCAGGTAGGTTGTAAAGTAGGTTGTGCTTTTTGTCTAACTGCAAAAGGAGGATTTGTCAGAAATTTAGCTCCGGGTGAAATAGTAGCACAGGTTTGGTTTATGAAAAAATTTAAAAATTTTGATGAAAATAAAGCTTTAAACGTAGTTTACATGGGAATGGGAGAACCTTTGGATAATTATGATAATATGGTAAAAGCTATAAAAATAATAGCCCATCCCGACGGACTAAACATTTCACCAAAAAGACAAACAATCTCAACATCCGGAATAGCTCCAAAAATTAAAAGATTAGGAAAAGAAAATTTAGGAGTAAATCTCGCAATTTCTCTTCATGCAGTTGATGATGAACTTAGAGAAGAGTTAATTCCTCTTAATAAAGCATATAACATCCAAAGCGTCATAGACGCTGTTAGAGAATTTCCAATAGATAAAAGAAAAAAAGTAATGTTTGAATATTTGGTCATAAAAGACGTAAACGACGATATAAAATCTGCTAAAAAACTGGTAAAACTGTTAAACGGAATTCCAAGTAAAGTTAATTTAATCTATTTTAATCCATATCCGGGAAGCCCTTATAAAAGACCGGATGAAGAAACAATGAAAAAATTTCAGCGTTTCTTGCTTGATAGAGGCATTACTTGCACTATAAGAGAAAGTAAGGGTATTGATATAAGCGCAGCCTGCGGGCAGCTTAGAGAAAAAGAATTAAAAAATTGTACTACATCTGAATACAAGGAATAAACATGGCAGAACTAAAATATCTTCCGGCAGGTATAAGATTACACCTTAAAGAAATAATTTATAAATTAACAGATGATTTAAGCAAATATTATTATTTTCATTTTGAAGATATTCCTACAGGACTTAAAGCCGAAAAAATATTAAAAAAAGAAAACATTAAATCAATTCCTACTCCAAACGAAATTTTTGAAGACTGCGGGGTGACTATTTTAACAACCGAGAAAGAATTGATAAAAAAGCTACTTGATAAAGAAAAAATAAATTATGAAATCTGGATAATAGAAAATAAAAAATTTAAAAAAATAGAAGGAGATTTAACAGCAAAAAGCTGTAAAATTTAATCTTTATAAATTTTTATATCCGCTTGGTTTTTTATCTTATTAAAATAGTCTTTTAAAATCTCTTCTCTTTTTTGTGCTATAAGCTTATTATAAATAATATTCTTTACCTTATCAAAAGATAATATCTTTTTCCCGTCTTTTCTTGCGATATAATAAGTGGAATAATGAGTCCCTTCATTTATAATAGGAGTAAACTCCCCTACTTTTGTTTCATTAAATAAAAACAAAAGTCTTAAAGGAAGTTCATCCACATCATATACCGCCGATTCGGATTTAACAGAAGCATTAGAATATAAAGGATTTTTTTGAATTTCTTTTAAAATTTTAGGGTTATTAGCCTGATATTTCATAACCTGAACCGTTTTAAAGGTAGTAAATTCATTTTTATGATTTTCATAATAGTTTTTAATTTCTTCAGGAGATATTTGAAGTTTTGAATTAACTATATTTTCAAAAAGTTTTTCTTTAAGAAGATTATCCTTTATTCTTTTTTTAAAATCTTCAAGCATTCCTTTTTGGGCAAGAATATTTTTAAATTCAAAAAGACTCATACCGTTTTGTCTTGCTATTTTTTCTAGCTTGTTATCAATATCAAATTCATCAACGGTTATTCCTCTTTTTTTTATTTCCTGTTGCAAAAGTTTTTGGTCTATAAGCATATTCAGGGCAATATCTTGAGAAACTTTAGCCTCTGAAGACACTTTTTCTATATCGTAACTGGTAATAGGAGCATTATTGACACTTGCGACTACTTTATCTACTATTTTTGCATTTAATATTAAAGCGGTACATAAAATTAGTAAACTCTTTTTCATATATTTTACCTTTAAAAATTATTTCTTATTTTTTGTAATTTTTCCAAAAGACATTTAAACTCTTCCTCACTAAGGATACTTTTTATTTTATTCTGAAATTCTACTGCAACTTTATCAGCAAGCTTCAGATTTATTTCACCCTCTTGGGTTAAGAGCAAATAATATGATTTTGAATTTATATATTTTTTATTTATAAATCCTTTTTTTTTCAAAGAATTTATTATCCTTGTAATGGTAGCTTTATCTCTTTTTAAGAGTTCTGCAATTTTAGTAGGAGTTATTTCTCCTATTTCATCCACGAGTCTCATAACCGCATATTGTTCTGAACTCAAATTATAAGGAGAAATTTGACTGTTAAACTTTTTTCTTAACACATTTAAAGTGGTAGTTAAAGCATATTCTAAAGATTCATCTTTATTTAGGCTCATTTTTATCCTTAACAACATAATTTAATTAAGAATTATACTATAAAGAAAGAAAAAAGAAGAAATTAATTGGCTGCAGCTTTTTTAAGTGCCGCTAAAGCCGCTTCGTAGTTTGGTTCTTCTGTAATTTCAGGAACAATTTCTTTATAAGTTATCACTCCATTTTTATCAACTACAAAAATAACTCTCGCACTAAGTCCTCTAAGCGGTCCCTCAGCAATTAATGTTCCGTACTGAGTTGAGAAACATTTTTCTCTATAGTCGCTTAATACCTGAAGATTTTCAACCCCTTCAGTAGAACAAAATCTTTTTGCCGCGAACGGTAAATCCATTGAAACTACACAAACTACAGTATTTTCTACCTTTGCCGCTTCTTCATTAAATTTTCTAGTTTCCATCGCACATACAGGAGTATCAAGGCTTGGAACGGCTACTATTAATTGAGCTTTATTTTGAGCACCGCCAATAGTTACTTCTTCAAGAGAGCTATTTGGTAAAGTTACAACCGGTGCTTTATCTCCCACGTTTACTTGGTTTCCGTAAAGTGCTACATCGTTACCTTTTAATTTTGTTAATGTTGGCATTATGCCTCCTTTTTTTATAGCAGTGTAACATAAAGAAAAAAATAAAAAAAGACTAAAATTATCTTTTTTTTTAAGAGATGTTACTAAATGTAACTATAACTTTATAAAAGTAATTTTAATCAGCTGTAATCGCTTTAAAAGTTTCCTTTACTTTGCCTTTAAAATAAAGTCTTCCGTTTCTTAAAGAAACATTAAGTTCTTCTTGGCTTTTTGGATAAACTTTCACAGAATTATCTATCAAGCCATTATCTCTTGCCGTTAAAAAAGAAGCACACATACCTGTCCCGCAAGCTAAAGTTTCATCCTCCACCCCTCTTTCGTAGGTTCTTACAAAAAGTTTCCCCTCTTTTACTTCAGCCCAGTTTACGTTTGCGTTATATTTATATCTTAAATCCCTTGCCAGTTTTTTATCAAAATTTTCTATACTTTCCATAATCACTATATGAGGAACCCCGGTATCGTAGATTTTGAATTTTTTTCCGAAATCTTCATATTCTCCTATAAATTTATAAGGCGTGAGCTGAGACTCAACCAAATCCCCGTCGACTTCCGCTTCAATTACCCCGGCAAGCGTTAAAAATTTCATTTTTTCAGGAGCTAATCCTTGCATATAGGCATAATGTGCAGCCGCCCTGCTTCCGTTTCCGCACATCTCGGCAACACTTCCGTCGGCATTATAAAACTGCCATTCAAAATCATACTCAAGATGAGGTAACAAAACAATTAATCCATCAGCCCCTACTCCGTTTTGTCTGTCACAAAGTGTTTTTGCCAAATCGCTTCTATCCTCTTTTTTAAATGTATGAAAAATAACGAAATCGTTACCGCTGGCACTATATTTGCTAACAACCATTTTCATCCTTTTTAGATATAATTATAATAAAAAAGGTAAAGAATGATTTTAATAGCCGGCCCCTGTGTTATAGAAAGCAAGGAACAGATTTTTAAAATAGCAAAATATTTAAAACCTTACAGTGAAACATATGAATTTTATTTTAAAGCGAGTTTTGACAAAGCAAACAGAACGTCACTTGAGAGTTACAGAGGTCCGGGAATAGACAAAGGACTTGAGATATTAAAAGAAGTAAAAGAAAAATTCGGTTATAAACTGTTAACAGACGTTCATGAAACATGGCAGGTAAAAAAAGCAGCCGAAGTTGTTGATGTTTTGCAAATTCCGGCATTTCTTTGCCGTCAGACTGATTTGCTTGTTGAAGCGGCTAAAACTGATAAAATAGTAAATATAAAAAAAGGTCAATTTATGAATCCGGAAGATATGAAATATTCAGTTTTAAAAGTTTTAAAAACCAGAGGATGTTCTGAAGTAAATTACGAAAATGCAAAAAAACACGGCGTTTGGCTGACAGAAAGAGGAACAACATTCGGATACGGAAATTTAGTAGTCGATATGAGAAGTCTTGTTATTATGAGAAAATTCGCACCAGTAATTTTTGACGCAACACACAGTGTACAAATGCCAGGAGGTGCCGGCGGTAAAAGCGGAGGCAAAAGAGAATTCGTTCCATACTTAAGCAAAGCCGCCGCGGCTGTGGGAGTTGACGGGTTTTTCTTTGAAACCCACTACAACCCAAACGAAGCTCTAAGCGACGGACCTAATATGATAACACCTGATATTATGGAAAATACTTTAAAAGAAATAGAATGTATAAATAAATGCAAAAAGGAGAATTAATGAATACGATAGAAGGAACCTTACAACTTGAAGGTCATGAAAAAATAGCAGTAATAGCTAGCAGGTTTAACCATCTTATTACAGACCGATTAATAGAAGGAGCAAGAGACGCTTTTTTAAGAAACGGGGGAAAAGACGAAAACCTGGACCTAATTTTAGTACCCGGGGCTTTTGAACTTCCTTTTGCTCTTAAAAGAGCTTTAAAAAAAGATATATACGATGGTATATGCTGCGTAGGCGCCGTAATAAGAGGGGCAACTCCTCATTTTGATTACGTAGCAGCAGAAGCCACCAAAGGCATAGCTAATACTACTTTGAATTTTGATACTCCCGTTACTTTCGGGCTCCTGACAACCGACACCATCGAACAGGCCATAGAAAGGGCCGGAACAAAAGCCGGAAATAAAGGTTTTGAGGCAATGCTTGGACTTATAGAAATGATTAATCTTTACAAGGAATTTTAAATGGCAACCATAACACACGCAAGAGAAGCTGTAGTTCAGACTCTATACGCTTTAGAACAAGGAAACGAAGAAGCTCCTAAACAATTCGAAGAGCTGCTTAAAGAAAAAAAAATAAAAGGGCAAAAAGCTGAGTTTGCAAAAAAACTTTTAAACGGTATTTTAGAACATAAAGAAGAAATAGATGATATAATCAAAAACCACCTTATTGACTGGAGTTTCGACAGACTCGATAAAGTCGACAAACAGATTTTAAGACTCGGTGTATATGAAATTAAATATACCGATACGCCGTTTCAAATAGCAATAGACGAAGCGGTCAAAATAGCAAAAAACTTTTCAGAAGACAAAGCCAAAAGCTTTATAAACGGAATACTAGATAAAGTGGCAAAGGAAAATCTAAAGAATGGAAACGAAGGAGGATAAGAGTTTATCCTCTCTTTAGCCGCTACTTTAATATTTCGGGCTTAAATTCTTCTATCAGTTTATTTTTATCCGTTTTTAAAAGGTCTTTTTCAACCAATCTAAAAATTTTGTCTTTATTTTTTAAGTTATCTAAAACATCTTTTGAAATTACTTTAGGAAGAGATAAAAACACCTTTTTATTACCAAGCTCTTCTATTAAAAGGTCTATATCCTCTGCTACAGCTTTTACAGCTTCTTTATAAATTTCCTGTTTTAAATTATGTTTTTCACCGCTTACGGACTTATTCAAAAAACCAGGCTTAAAACTTCCTTCCAGCCCTGTTACTAAATCCTGAAGTTTTTTATGAGCTTCTATAATATCAATAGCTTTTACCAAATCAAGTTTTACTTCACTAGGTTTAAGACCGGCTTCCGCTTCCGCTGTTCTAGGACTGGCTTTATATGCTTTTATTTCTCCAAGAGTAGCTACAATTACTAAATCACCTACTTTCATGACTTTATCCTTTTTTCTTAATTATACATTAAAATTTATATTTTTGGCAAACTTTAATAATATTTTACTGCAAAAAGCCCAAAACAAAATGTATTGCATTATTCCTGTAATATCAGTTATTTCTAACATTTAATCCTCTGTGAATGAGTTATCGCTACAGCAATAGCATCAGTAATGTCAAGAGGCTTAATATCTCCTTTAAGACCTAGAATTCTTTTTACCATAAAAGCCACCTGTTCTTTTTTGGCTTTTCCATTCCCGGTAACCGCCCTTTTTACCTGAAGAGGCGTATATTCGGCAAAATTACCATGTATTTGCAAAATCCTAAGAGACAAAGCTCCTCTGAACTGAGCTAGTTTTAAAACGGTTTTTGGATTATAAGCATAAAAAATATCCTCTACCGCAACTTCATCTATTTTGTTTTTTAAAATAACATCAAGACCTTCGATAAGCTGTGAAAGCTGATATTGAAGTTCTTTTTCCGTAATTTTAATAAATCCCGCATCTATTAAATGAAGTTTAGGGACTGTTTCGACAATGGCGTAACCGCATCTGATGGTTCCGGGGTCTATTCCAAGTATTTTCATTTCACTACTCTTTCACTGTTTTTTCACATTTCATTCACAATGTGAATATCTTTATTAGACTTTTTATTTCGGTTATGATAAAATTTAATTCACATAAATTTTCACAATTTTTTCACATTGTGAACAAAATTTAATTCACAAAGGAGCTTACTTTTGCTGTTTGATAAAATAAAACAGGAACTAAAACGTGAAAATCAAGTGAATTATAATAAATTTATAAAGAATTTGGAATTCGACGAAGAATCAAGCGACAGTGCCCATATAGTAATAAAAGCTCCTAATATATTTATAGCTAATTATGTAAAAAGAAAATATGCGAAAAAAATAGCCGAACTTTATAAAAAAGAAACTGGTATAGAAGCAGTAATTGAAATAACCACAAAAGAGACAAAACCGAAAGTATATTCAACAGAAGAAATTTTAAATTACACTCCATCAGTCCTTATTCCAGAATACACCTTTGAAAGTTTTATAGTGGGACCTTCTAACCAATTTGCATACAGTGCGGCAAAAAGCGTAGCCGAAAATCCTGGAAAAAGCTATAATCCCCTTTTTATATACGGAGGTGTGGGACTTGGAAAAACACATCTGTTACAGGCCATAGGAAATTATTTAAAAAACAGGGCTAAAGTAATTTATGTTACAAGCGAACAGTTTATGAACGAATTTAGAGAACACGTCAGAAACCATACCATGGACAGATTTCACGAAAAATACAGAAATTGCGACTGTCTGTTAATAGACGACGTTCAGTTTTTCTCGGGAAAAGAAGAGACTCAAAAAGAATTTTTTCATACATTTAACGAACTTTATAACCAAAAAAAACAGATATGTCTTACAGCCGACAGACCTCCTAAAAAATTATATGACTTGGTAGACAGGTTAAGAAGCCGTTTTGAAGCCGGTCTTATCGCGGACATACAACCTCCCGAACTTGAAACAAAAATAGAAATCATTCGTAAAAAATGCGAAATTAACGGTATTCACCTTCCAGAAGATGTAATAGAATTTATAGCAACGAAACTTGACGACAATATAAGAGAAATAGAAGGTATGATAGTAAAAATAAACGCCATGGCTAAACTTCTCGGAATTATGGATATTACACTGGATTTTGCAAAACAGGCCTTAAAAGAACACATAAAAGATAGAAAAGAAAATATAACCTTAGAAGACATAATATCGTTAATAGCCAAAGAATTCAATATAAAACCAAGCGAAATAACATCAAAAAGCAGAAATCAAAATATTGTTGCGGCAAGAAGAACGGCAATTTATCTAGCCAGAGAATTTACCAAAGAATCCACCCCAACAATAGCCAAGTATTTCGGTTTAAAAGACCACAGCGCCGTAAGTCATGCAATAAAAAGTTTCAATAAAAAACTAAAAGAAGATAACGATTTTAGAATAAAAATAGAAGAACTTAAAAATAAAATTCAACTAAAAAAAGGTGAATGACGTGAATAAAAAAGTTATTCACATTCACACGATTTTTTCACTAATTTCGGGCTTTTTTAATAAAATTCAACAATTCACGCAAATCTACTACTACTACTATAAGAATTTAAAATAAGGAGAAAACATGAAAATAAAAATACAAAAACCGGTATTTGAAAGTATAATAAATCAGGTACTTCCATTTACGGAAAAAAAAGACAACACACAAATAACATCACATATACTTATAATAGCAGACGATAGTCTCATAGTAAAAGCAACGGACAAAGAAATAGGAATAAAAATAAAAACTCAAGCGGAAATAATAAAACCCGGAAAAATAACCATAAACGGAAGAAAACTAGCAGATATAATAAAAGCGTTACAAAATAAAGAAATAGAAATAAAAAGCGAAAACAACACCATCATAATAACCCAAGAAAACTCAATTTATAAATTATCAAGCTTTGATGCAAACGAGTTTCCGGAATTTCCAAATCCAAACGACCTAGAAAAACTTGAAATCAATCCAGAAGAATTTTATGATGGAATAAAAAAAGTATTTCCGGTAATAGATACAAATAACCCTAAATATGAACTAAACGGGGCACTATTTGATATAAAAGAAAAAACAAACTTTGTATCTACCGATACAAGAAGACTTGCAGTTTATTATACAAATGCAAAAGGAAAAGAAAAACAGATAATAGTACCAAAAAGGTCCATAAGTGAAATAAAAAGAATTTTTAAAGAAGATATGGAAATATTCTATGACGATGTATATTTAATACTTAAAAACAATGAAATTATGTTTTTCACAAAACTGATAAATGGAAAATTTCCGGCATATGAAAAAATAATACCGAACCAATTTAAATACATACTGCAAATTAATAAACAAGAATTTTTATCACACCTAAAACAAGTGAGCATTATCTCAAACGAGGTAAGAATAAAAATAACAAGAGAATACATTGAATTTGAAAGTATCAGTGACGAAACAACTCAGGCAAAAACAAGATTTTTAACCAAAACTGAAATAGATGAATTTTCTTTTGCGGTAAACAGCAGATATATAATGGACTTTTTAAATATAATAAATAACGAAACATTTGAATTATGCTTAAACGAACCTAATATACCTTTTATGCTTAAAGATAATAATTTTATTACAATCGTAATGCCTCTTAATATTTGATATAATTATTAAAAAGTAGCTAAAAGGAACTGAATGGCAAATTACGGTGCTAATAGTATTAAAGTTTTAAAAGGTCTTGAGGCTGTAAGAAAAAGACCTGGTATGTATATCGGAGATACCGGAGTCAGAGGTCTTCACCATCTTATATACGAAGTGGTTGACAATGCCATTGACGAAGCAATGGCCGGATATGCCACAGAAATAAAAGTAAAAGTAAATAAAGACGGAAGCGTTACTATTTCAGACAACGGAAGGGGAATTCCGGTAGATATTCATCCTGAAGAAAAAATACCTGCCGCTACGGTTGTTCTTACGGTACTTCATGCAGGTGGAAAATTTGACAATAAAACCTATAAAGTATCAGGAGGACTTCACGGAGTAGGTGTATCCGTTGTTAACGCCTTAAGTAAAAAACTTATTATGACTATTAAAAGAGACGGTAAAATATGGCAACAGGTGTTTGAGAGAGGAAAACCGGTTACCGATTTAGAAGTTATAGGAACCACAAACAGAACCGGTACCACCATCCAATTCTGGCCGGATGAGGAAATATTCGAAACAACTCAATTTAGCAGCGATATATTAAGAAAAAGATTAAAAGAACTTGCTTACCTTAATCCTAACATTACCATCTATTTTGAAAATGAGATAGACGGAGTAAAAGAAGTATACCATTTTGAGGGCGGTATTAAGGATTTTGTAAAGACATTAAGTACAAAAGAGTGTATAACGGATGTTATTTATTATAACGAACACTACAGCGATGAGGAAAAAGCTTTAGACGTTGAGGTAGCTTTATGCTATGATACTGGATATGACGAAAAGGTTTTAAGTTTCGTAAACAATATTCGCACACCGGAGGGCGGGACTCACGAAAGCGGTTTTAAAGCGGGTCTTAGCAAGGCTATTATAAACTACATAAATAAAAATATGAAACTAAAAGAAAATATAAAAATTGTAGGGGATGACGTTAAAGAAGGTCTTAATGCCGTTATAAGTATAAAAATGAGCGAACCTCAGTTTGAGGGACAGACAAAAGGAAAACTTGGAAGCAGTTATGTAAAACCTATAGTTCAAAAAGTAACTTATGAATATTTAACAAGATATTTTGAAGAAAATCCTAATACGGCTAAAATTATAGCCCAAAAGGCCATTGAAGCGGCAAAAAGCAGAATAGCGGCTAAAAAAGCCAGGGATTTGACAAGAAAACAGACCAAAATAGGAGTCGGGACTCTTCCTGGAAAACTTGCCGATTGTCAAACGAAAAATCCGGATGAGGCAGAACTCTATTTAGTTGAGGGTGATAGTGCGGGAGGAAGCGCAAAACAGGGAAGAGATAGGTATTTTCAGGCTATTTTACCGTTGAGAGGTAAAATTTTAAATACTCAAAAATCAAGTGATGCAAAGGCCCTTAGCAGCGAAGAGATAAAAAATATTATAACTGCCCTTGGTACCGGTATAGGAAATGATTTTGACGCAGATAAATCAAGATATAAAAAAATTATTATTATGACGGATGCCGATGTTGACGGAAGTCATATTCAAACTCTTATTATGACGTTTTTCTTTAACCATTTAAGAGAATTGATTGAGAGAGGATATCTTTATATAGCCCAGCCTCCTCTTTACAGGTATAAAAAAGGAAAAATAGAAAAATACTTAAAAGACGATAAGGAACTTAACGAGTTTTTAATAGAACAGGGTATAAATTCCATTGAAATAGAAGGGGTTGGAAAACCTGAGCTTAAAGAACTTTTAAAATACGCCGCTTATTATAAGCTGTTGTTGGAAAAACTTACAAAAAGATTTAACGTTCCCGAAGTTATAAGGTTTATGATAGAAAACGGAAATCTTGAAGGACTTGAAGAACATCTTAAAAAATTCGGGTTTAGCGTTATTTCAAAGCATGATAATCATTATTATATTCAAACAAACAGAGGTCTTGAAGAAATTACTATAGATGAAAAACTGTTAAATCATCCTCTGTTTTTGGAAGCAAAAAAGGTATATGAAAAATTAAAAGAGTATAAAGATTTGGTAAAAGGAGATTATCTCGAACTTTTGGACGAAGTTATAAAAAAAGCAAGACAGGGAGCCCATATTCAACGGTACAAAGGGCTTGGTGAAATGAATCCAGAACAGCTTTGGGATACAACCATGGACCCTGAAAACAGGGTTTTGGTACAGGTTACTTTAGAAGATGCCCAGGAAGCCGCTAAACAGTTTGAATTGTTTATGGGTAACGAAGTTGGACCTAGAAGGGAATATATCCAGGCAAACGCAAAAGAAGTTGAAAATATAGACATATAAAAGTGGAGAATGGAAAATGGAACATGGAAAATTAAAATACGGTGAAAAAGAAATTGTTGAATTTAATCCGGAAAATATGGAAATATGGCCTAATAAGCATAAAAAGAATTATTTGATTAAAATTACTCTTCCGGAGTTTATGTGCAAATGCCCTCGTTCCGGATATCCTGATTTTGCCACCGTTTACCTTGAATATATTCCTAACGAATGGGTAGTGGAGCTTAAAGCGCTTAAACTTTATATAAACTCTTTTATGAACAGATATATATCCCATGAAGACAGTGCAAACGAAATATTTGATACATTATATAGTAAATTAAAACCTAAATGGATGAGAATAGTTATGGATTTTAATCCAAGAGGAAACGTACATACCGTTATAGAAATAGACAGCGAAAAAATAGAAAAAGAACTGTAATATGAAAGTAACCGCTTTAAAAAGTTTATATAAACCAACGGATATAGCAGTTGGAAGTGCGAGAAGCTGCTATTTTGGAAAACATATTATAACGCCTGAAGATGCGGCTGAGTGGGAGAAAAAGAGCAATCTTTTAGATTCTATTTTTAAAGCGGGACACCATACCACTCTTATGCATTATCATTTTACGTTTTTAATAGAAGGGATGAGCAGACTTTTAATATGGAGATTTTTACACGCTCATCCATTTTATAATTCTGAACAGGTAAGTCAGCGTTATGCAAAAATGAAAATAGAAAATTTTACTTATCCCAAAAACGCGGATAAAGACAAATGGCAAAAATATTATGAAAAAATGTTTTTATATTATGAAAAGCTTATTGAAAAATTAACTCCTGTTATTGAAAACGTTTTGCCGAAATTTAAGAAAAAAGAGGCAAAAAAAAGAGCTCAGGAATTTGCCAGATATCTATTGCCTGTGGGTATGAACGCTCATTTGTATCATACCATAAACGTTATTACCGCTCTTAGATATATAAACGCCGCAAAAGCGCTTCCTGAAGCCAGGGAAGAGGGAATGGAATTTGTAAGACAGTTAAAAGAAGAGATGATAAAAATCGATTCTGATTTAGAGCCTTTAATAGAGTTTGCCCAAAACGAAAAAGCAGTGTTTCCTTCTATTGATTTGGAAAAAATAAAAAGCAAACATAAAATAAAAAATGAAAAAGTTAAAGTTTTCGATATAGTGGATTATGATTTTGATTTGAACGAAAATTATGCGGGAGTTTTAAGAGTTTCGAATATGTTTCTTGACGAAGCAATTCTTGGGAGTTTTAATTCATATATAAAGCTCTCTTTATCGGCGGATGCCCAAAACCAGCGCCATCGCCGTTCTTTAGCTGTTAGACCTTCTTTAGAGAGTATTTATAAAAGAGATTATTATATTCCTCCAATAGTAAAAGAAGTAGAAAATCTTTATAAAGAAGCGGTTGAGTATTCATATGATTTTTTTGAAAATCAAAAAGAAAAAATAGGCTTTTGCGAAGCCGCTTATGCTCTTTTAAACGCCCATAATATAGAAATTGTAGAGCATAACGATTTTCAGGCATTTGCTCATAAAGCTCAAATGAGGCTTTGTTATAACGCTCAGGAGGAAATTTTCGATATTGTTTACGAACAGGTGCGTCAGCTTAGAAACCATGGAGTAAGTGCGGCTGATAAGTTTCTTCCTCCATGTGCTCTTAGGTATCAACAAAAGATAAGACCGATATGTCCGGAAGGTGAAAGATTTTGCGGTATAAAGGTATGGAAGTTGGAGTTTGAAGACTATAATAGGTTAATTTAATGGGAGTTCAGGATTATTTATATTCGGAATTTGACAGTGAAATAGTAGAAGAATTTTTAATGCTTTTGGATTCTATTGAAGATACTATTGATTTGGTTATTGAAACACTTTATACCGATAAGGATGCGATAAACGACCTTTTTAGAATGTTTCATAATTTAAAATCAGCCACCGCTTTTTTAAAATTAAAAAGAATAAACAATTTTGCACATTTTGTAGAAGGCGTGCTTGAAAAATACAGAAACGGTAAACCTGTTGACGAAAAGCTTATAGACTGGCTTTTTGACGTAGCTGAGCAGTTTCATACGTGGTATAACGATATTAATGAAAACAGAGAAATTTCCCCTATAAATCCTAAAGTTTTAAAAGTTCCTCATTAAGGCAGAATATGGAAAATGTTTTTTTTGAAAGAATTAATAAAATAAATCCTAAAATACTTGAAGGTTTAAAGGAAAAAAAAGAATTTTCTTTTAGAATAAACCGTCATAAAGCGGGTTTGGAGACTATTGAAGAGTTGAAAAAAGAGGGCTATTTTCCAAAAAAAGTTAATTGGAACGATTATGTTTATACTCTTCCTATGGAAGAGAGAAAAAAAATTACCAAATCAAAACCTTATACGGCCAATAAAATATATATTCAAAATCTCTCTTCTATAATTGCAGCCAATTCTCTTGATATTGACAAAAATGACTGGGTATTGGATTTGGCGGCTGCTCCAGGGGGCAAAAGTCTTATTTTCAGTGAAAAAGCGGATAAAGTCAGCGCGGTAGAACCTGATAAAAAAAGATTTTTTAGAATGAAAAGAAATTTTAAAGAACACGGCGCAAAAAATATTCAGACTTACAATAAAGACGGAAGATTTGTTTATAAAGCCACAGGTGCTTTATTTGATAAAGTTTTTTTGGATGCTCCTTGCAGCAGCGAGGCTCATATAGACCTTAACGAAGGAATTACCTGGTGGAATTTAAAAAGAGTTAGAAGATTTTCAAAACTTCAAAAAGAACTTATAATATCCGCTTTTGAAGCATTAAAACCGGGAGGTGAGATGATATATGCAACTTGTACTTTTTCTCCGGAAGAAAACGAAGAGGTAATAGATTTTCTTTTAAGCAGATATGATAACGCAAAAGTTTTAAAGATTGATTTACCGATAGCCAATATTCAAGAGGGAATTACAGAGTGGGAAAATAAACAATATAATCCTGATGTTAAAAAATGTATAAGAATTATTCCCCATAATGCTTACAGCGGTTTTTTCTTTACTAAAATAAAAAAAGAGTCTTAAAGAGAAAATCTATTTTCCGAATTTCTCTTTTGCCTCTTTAAGAGCCGCTATAACGTCGTCTATGTTTTCATAAGGAATATGAGCTTTCCAATCAGGCTTATTCTCTTCTCCGTCAAGCGAAATACCGATGCTGACTACCGGTTTACTGCCTTCTCCGTATGGTTCTTCAATGTGGGTGATGGAAATTACGCCTTCTTTTGTATTTGCTAAAGGTATTGTGGTAATTGGAATAGTTTTTTTCATTTTCCCCTCCTTTTTGATTTATTATAACAAAAAGTTATAAGATTTTGATGAATTTTTCTATTTCTTTTTGGAGATGTTTTAAATCTTTTGAATTGTCTATTATAAAATCGGCTCTTTTTTTCTTTTCTTCTATATCCATCTGGTTTTTAAGAATAGCCTCCACCTCATCTTTTGGATTGTTGTCTCTATTCATTACTCTTTTTATTTGAATTTCTCTTGGGGCATATACAACCAATATTTTTTTAAATTGAGGGTAGTTTTGTTTTTCAAAAAAGAGAGGTAAATCCACAAAATAAGGAACTCCGTCTTTTTCATATTTCTGAGCTTTTTCAAGTACTCTTTTTTTAACCTCGGGAAGTATTAAATCTTCAAGAGTTTTTAATTTTTCTTTATCGTTAAAAACTATTTTTCTTAGGCTTTTTCTATCGGTTGTACCGAATATTTCTTTTATTTTTTCTTTTTTTTCTTCAAAAACTTCCTTGCTTATTTTATCCGCATCTATAATTTTATATCCGTACATTTTTAAAAAAGAGGCTACGGTGCTTTTACCCGTGCCTATACCTCCTGTCAGGACTATTGCGTTTTTAAAGTCTGATGACATCTTTTATTTCTTCAAAAATATATTTAGGAAGCGTAAAGCTTGCAAGATGAACATCAGTGGTATAATATTTAGTACCTTCTACAAAGTCGCTTCTGTGTCTTATAATATCGGCTGTAGGGTGGAATTTTTTGCTGGCAAATACAAGAGGTTTTGCGTTTAAGTTTTCATCTAAGTAATAAAACGGCATTACAATCCAAAAAAGTTTGCTAAGGTTGGCAAAAAGGTTTCTGTCGGTTAATGAGTTAGGAGTGGTAATATAAATTCCCTCATTATTCAGTTTTTCATAAACTTTTATTATATCGCTTGGAGTTTCTTCTATGATTAAATCGTATTTATCACTGTTGTCGTCTTTTGTATAAATATTAAATTTTGTAATCGTTATTTTTTTAAATTCGTCTTTTAGATTTTCAGGCACTAAAATGTTCGTACCTTCACTTGTACAGCCTCCAACCAGTGCCATCATTTCATATTTTATACTCATGCGTTTCCTTTTTTGGCTTAATATATCAAAAAAATTTATTTTTTCAAAAAAATTTGATATATTCGAAAAAATTTTAAAAGGTCTTTTATGATTGTCCATCTTTGTTGTAGTGTAGATGCCGGATATTTTTTAAAACGCCTGCGTGAAGATTATCCAGATGAAAAAATCGTAGGTTACTTTTACGACCCTAATATTCATCCTTACAGTGAATTTAAACTCCGTTCTCTTGATACCAAAAGAATATGTGAAAAAATGGGAATTGAATATGTGGAAGGTGAATATGATTATCTTACTTGGTATAACAAAACAAAAGGCATGGAAAATGAGCCCGAAAAAGGCAAAAGATGCAGCGTCTGTTTTGATATTTCTCTTGAAAATGCGGCTCAGTTTGCAAAAAAAGAAGGACACGATAAAGTTACCACTTCTCTTTTAATGTCTCCTATGAAATCTCACGAACAGCTTGAAAATGTAGGAAAAGTTATTAAAAGAAAGTACGGGGTTGAATTTATAAACGTTGATTACCGCAAAAAAGGGGGCACTCAGGCACAACAGCAGTTTGCCAGGGAAAATCAGATGTACAGGCAGGATTATTGCGGATGTATTTACGGGATATGGCAGCAAAAGCAGCATCAGGAAATTATTGACGAACTGATTAGTCCATTTCCTTTTCAAATACTTCCAAGCAGTATAGAAGAAAAGCTTGAATTTTATAAAAAAAGAATAGAGTTTGAAGAAAAAGGTGTTAAATATAAAATTATAAAAGAAAATTTTTTAAATTACAGACTCTTACGGAGTAATGTAAAATGTAAAATGGACAATTCGGGGTCCCCAAAAAGTTGTGAAACTTTTTGGGGTAAAGAGGGAAAATGGGGAATTGTTGATAATTATGTGTTGTTTTATTCGTATCTTCAAAGACCTGCGAGGGGTAGGATTGAATTTGTAAAGAATGGAATAGGGTATTTTAACAGAATGCAGGTAATTTTTACGGAAATTTCCAAATTTAGCGAAGTTTTAAACAAAAAATATAACAATGTTTTAGAAATAATTAAAAATCCCCCGAGTATTGACGAAGAGATTGAATTCAGGGAAAAAATCACCAATACAAAATATTCTTTATCACCGATTATTATAGTAAATGAAATTAAAGAAAAGTATGAAGTGGATATTGAGGCAAAAGTTTATCCTGATAATAAAGAAATTTTGATAAAATTTTAATAAAAAAAGGTAAAAAATGGTTTTTGATATTAATCAGATTCAGGAAATGCTGCCTCACAGATATCCGTTTTTGCTTGTTGATAGAATTACGGATGTTAAAAACGGTGAATATGTTGAAGGGTATCTTAATATTTCTATAACAAATCAGGTTTTTCAGGGGCATTTTCCGGGACATCCAATATATCCTGGTGTTTTGATAATCGAAGGTATGGCTCAAACGGGCGCTATTTTGCCTTTTACTGTTATGGATAAAAACGAATTAAGCGATAAAGTCGTATATTTTATGAGTATAGATAAAGCAAAGTTCAGAAAACCTGTACTTCCTGGAGATAGACTAGTATATAAAATCTCAACAATAAAACATAGAGGGAAAATATGGCATCTAAAAGGAGAAGCTTATGTTGAAGGGGAGCTTGTAAGCGAGGCTGAGCTTAAAGCTATGATTATGGACAAATAGTGTATAAAGAACTGATTGATATTTTAAAAATAAAACTTATTTTCTTTTCAACTTTAGTCGGAGGAAGTTTTGGTTATTTTTTGAGTGTAAAAAATAATTTTATTTTGGTTTTGTTAATGGTTTTAATAATACTTGGCAGTGTTGGTATAATAAAAACGCTTTATCAGTTGGGAAAATTATATAATGAGATAAAGGAGAGAAATGAAAGAAATACTTGAAGCAAGTGTACTGCTTTTTCTAATAGGCGGGTTGATATATTATTTCTATCTTGAATATAAATTAGAGCATGACAAATGAAAGCAATAATTAAAGGAAAAATAGGCAAAAACTGTAAAATCGGCGAGGGCGTAATTATTGATGAAAACGTCGTAATTGGTAATAACAATATAATAGAGCCTTACGCCGTAATTACAGGATATACCACAATAGGGGATAATAACCATATTTATTCTCATGCGGTTGTGGGGAGTGAGCCTCAGGATTTAAAATATAAAGGCGAAAAAACAAAGCTTGTTATAGGAAACAATAATAAAATCAGGGAATTTACGCTTATAAATCCCGGAACCGAAGGTGGAGGCGGAGTTACTAAAATAGGTGACAACAATCTTTTGATGGGATATGTTCATGTAGCTCACGATGTAATTATAGGAAATAACTGTATTTTGGCAAACGCGGCGACACTTGCCGGTCATGTAGAACTTGAAGATTATGTGGTAATAGGAGGTATGACTCCTGTTCATCAGTTTGTTAAAATAGGTTCTCATGCAATGATAGGAGGAGCTAGTGCCGTAGCTCAGGATATTCCGCCTTTTACAATAGCAGAAGGTAACAGAGCAAAACTCAGGGGTCTTAATTTAACGGGTCTTAGAAGAAGATTTCAAAACAGAAGTGATATAGATGCTATAAAAAACGCTTATAAAGAGTTGTTTGAAAGAGGGAAACCTTTAAAAGAAACGGCTAAAGAGATACTTGAAACCACTGATAACGAATATGTTAAACATTTATGTAAATTTGTATTAAACTCAAAAAGGGGAATACCATATGATAGAAAAGTGTAGTTTTTGTGGAAGTGTAGAAACGGAAGAGAATCCTCTTTTAGCATCGCCTGACAATAAGGCTTTTATTTGTAAAAACTGTGTGATTCAGGCTTATGATATTATTATGGGAGCCGTTAAACAAAAGAAAAAGGAAAAAGGGGAGATTAAACTTCTGACTCCAAAAGAGATAAAAGCTCATCTTGATGAATATGTTATAGGACAAGAAAAAGCTAAAAAAATTATTTCGGTAGCTGTGTATAATCATTACAAAAGAATACTGTATGGAGATACCCAAGACGTTGAAATTCAAAAATCCAACATCCTTATGATAGGACCAACAGGAAGCGGTAAAACATTGATAGCAAGAACTCTTGCCAAGCTTCTTGACGTGCCTTTGGCTATTGCTGACGCTACATCTCTTACGGAAGCAGGGTATGTGGGAGAAGATGTTGAAAACGTTCTTTTAAAACTGATTCAGGCTGCTGACGGGGATATTAAAAGGGCTGAAAAAGGAATTGTTTTTATCGATGAGATTGACAAAATAGCAAGAAAAAGCGAAAATCCTTCAATAACAAGAGATGTCAGCGGAGAAGGTGTTCAACAGGCACTTCTTAAAATTATAGAAGGCTCTATTGTAAACGTACCGCCAGGAGGAGGAAGAAAACATCCTCATCAGGAATTTATTCAAATAGACACCACCAATATTCTTTTTATTTGCGGAGGTGCTTTTGAAGGTCTTGAAGAAATTATTCAACGAAGACTTGAAGGGGCTACTGTTGGATTTTTAGGTAAAACGAAAGAAAAACTATCAAAAGACGATATTTTCTCTTTAGTAGAACCGGAAGACCTAGTAAAATACGGACTTATTCCTGAACTTGTAGGAAGACTTCCTGTTATCGCCACTTTAAAAGAGCTTGATAAAGAGGATTTAATAAGAGTTTTAACCGAGCCTAAAGATGCTTTAATTAAGCAATATCAGGCTCTTTTTGCACTGGATGGGGTTGAGCTTGAATTTGAAAAAGAAGCCCTTGAAGCAATTGCCGAAAAAGCTATTAAAAGAGGTACGGGAGCCAGGGGTCTTAGGGCTATTTTAGAAGAGGCTATGGTTGATATTATGTTTAACCTTCCTGAATATAAAGGTTATAAGGTTATTATTACAAAAGATGTTATAGAAAATAAAGCAGAGCCTATTTTAATAAAAAAGGAAAATAATGTTAGGTAAGCTTCTTGGAATATTTAGTAACGATTTGGCAATTGACTTAGGAACGGCCAATACCCTTGTTAGCGTTAAAGGAAAGGGCATTGTAATAAACGAACCGAGCGTTGTAGCCATAAAAGAAGGAAAACATAAAAATAAGGTATTGGCTGTAGGAAAAGAAGCTAAGGATATGATAGGTAAAACTCCAAAAGATATAGTTGCCATTCGTCCTATGAAAAACGGTGTGATAGCTGATTTTAGCGTAACCGAGGAGATGATAAGATATTTTATAAGAAAAGTTCACAATAGAAAAACCCTGATACGCCCAAGAATTGTTATCTGTGTTCCTTATGGTTTAACTCAGGTAGAAAGAAAGGCCGTAAAAGAATCGGCTATGAGTGCGGGTGCTAGAGAAGTATATCTTATAGAAGAGCCTATGGCTGCGGCAATAGGTGCCGGGCTTCCTGTAAAAGACCCTCAGGGAAGCATGGTAATTGATATCGGAGGAGGTACTACGGAAATAGGGGTTATTTCTCTTGGCGGTCTTGTGGTTAGTAAATCTATAAGAGTTGCGGGAGATAAATTTGACCGTTCAATAGTTGATTATATAAACAAAAAATATAATCTTGTAATAGGGGAAAGAACGGCCGAAGAGATAAAAATAGAGATAGGAAGCGCTATTAAACTTGATAAAGAGCTTAAAATGCTGGTAAAAGGTAAAAATAGAATTTCGGGTCTTCTTGAAACTATTACAGTAACAAGCGAAGATGTAAGGGAAGCTTTAAAAGAACCGGTAAAAGAAATAGGGGAGGCTTTAAAAGATGTTTTGGAACAGACTCCTCCTGATTTGTCTGGTGATATCGTGGAAAACGGAATTGTTCTTACAGGCGGGGGAGCTCTTTTAAGAGGTCTTGATAAATATTTGAGCGAACTTGTTTCTCTTCCGGTTTATATAGCAGAAGAACCTCTTTTAGCAGTTGCTAAAGGAACTGGAAAAGCATTGGAACAAATAGAACTTTTAGCAAGTGTTGATGAATAGAATCTATTTTCTTCTTTTTGCTTTTTTGCTTCTTTTTATTTTTCAAATATCTTATGTAAAATCGCTTTTTTTAAATACGGCTCTTCCTTTGGAAGAGAAATTTGTCAATATAAAAAGTGACATAATCAAAAGAATAGAGTTTTGTAAAGAAGGATACAAAAAATTAAAAGAGCTGGAAAAACTGAATATTTATTTAAATACGGAAATCGCCAATTTAAAAATCAAATGTATGGAGTGTGAAAGATTAAAATATTTTAAAGAGCTTGATATTCCAAACTTAAGATTTGTTAAAGTGGTTTCATATGCGGCTTTACCTGATTTTACGCAAATTTATATAGATTATAATAAACCGATAATGACTCCTAAGGGTTTGGTTTACAATAATTTTGCAGCGGGTATAGCTGTGAAAAACGTTAAAAATTACTCTCTTGCATATCTTAATCAAAACCCAAAAACCAGGTATTCTGTTTTGGTGGGGAAAAATCAAATTCCGGGAATTTTTTTCGGAGGAAAAGGTATAGTAAAATATCTTAAAAAATTTGTTAAAATAAAAAAAGGAGATATCGTAATTACAAGCGGTCTTGACGGAGTGTTTTATAAGGGGGCTTTTGTGGGAAAAGTTGAAAAAATAATTCAGACAAAACTTTATCAGGAAGCTAAAATAAAACTTTTTTATAATAATTTGGCACCTGATTATTTTTATATCGTTGAAAAAAACGGTACAATAAAACAACAAAACTTTTAAGGAGAGGATATGGAACTTCAGAATATAGAAAATACGCTAAAAAAAATGGGAATGGTTCTTGAAAAAGTCGTTACTAAAGTGGATGAGCTTGATAAAAGGGTTGCAAAGCTTGAGGAAAAATTGGGAGAAGGCGAAAAAAAGTTCAGTTCTCAAGACTTAAAGACTCAGACAGCGGCTCAACCTCAACAGAGTTCAACTTCAGGGATTTCATCAGGTGGCTTTGGAAGTAGTTTTTTAGGTTCTTTAGCCGGAGCAATGGCCGGAATGGGACTTTATAACCTGCTTTTTAATCATTCGGTTACGCCTATGGAGTTTGGAAAAGAAATGGGACTTAGCGAAGATGAAATTCAACATGTTTTAGATGAGGAGCTTGATGAGATAGAAAGTAAGCTTGACGAAATAGATTCAAAACTTGAAGAGCTTGATTCTAAAATAGATGAGGTAGGCGACAGTGATGTTATGAATACCGATTATTTTGAAAGTTATGAAGAGGAAGATACGGTTGATGACGATTTTGGAGGAGGGTTTGACGACTTCGGGGGATTTGACGAAGTTTAATAAATTTTAAACTCTTCTATTTCCCCTTTTAAGTCTCCTATTTTCAAGACGTTTTTTACTTTTCCTTTTATGGTAACCCAATATTTGGGATCTATTGAGAGATATACTATTCCTTTATCCCCGACAAATACTTTGTTATAAAGATTTCCTTTTAGGCATATGTGCTTTTTTTCGCATTGACCTAAAATATTTACGTCTATTTTTCCGTCTTTTTTTCTTCCTCCTAGAGCGTAAAAGGTATATTGTTTTTGTTTATGGTTTGTGTATTTGGGCAGATTAAAATATAAGGAAAGTACGTCGTCTTTTACATAATAAGGATATGTCTCGTTACTTTCAAGTTTTCCGTTAAAATATTTTATTTTGTATATTTTTTTGTTTTTATGGTTGAAAATAAAAACTTTTTTATAAATTTTATTTCCTTTTTTTCTTATGCTTATGTATTTTTTTGGAACCAGTATGCCTTTTTTTACTTCTCCCGTACTTATATAAGTTTGAATCATGTGTTTTGAAAGAGCTGCTGCTAGACCTTTTGTGGTAACTATTGTTTTTATCCTGTAAGATGTTTCGTTTTTTTCGAAAATACCTTTTGCTTTTGCTATAGTGCCTAAAAGGCCGTATTTTGCTTTATATGTGGCTTCCATTTTAAAAGCAAATGTCAAATTTATTAAAAATAATAGTAAAATTATTCTCATAAAACGCCTTTTTAATAATTATACCAAAGGAAGAAAATGAAAATAGTATTTTTAGATGCTTTAACGCTTGGCAATGTGGATTTTGAAAGGTTTAAGCGTTTTGGAGATGTTGAAATATATCAAACAACTTCTAAAGACCAGACCTTAAGTAGGGTAAAAGACGCCGATATTATCGTTACAAATAAAGTGGTTATTGACAAAAATATAATGGATAATGCAAAAAAGCTAAAATTTATTCAGATTGCGGCAACTGGTATGAATAATGTTGATTTGGAGTGTGCAGCTACAAAAGGCATTTTAGTTAAAAACGTTGCCGGGTATTCTACCAATTCGGTAGTCCAACAAACATTTGCTTTGGTGCTTGGACTTTTAAACAGAGTTAGGTATTTTGATGAATATACGAGAAGCAAATATCCAAAAAGTGAAATTTTTACTCATATAGTGGATTGGTTTGAAATATCCGGTAAAAGATGGGGGATAATAGGTCTTGGTACTATAGGAAAAGAAGTTGCAAAAGTGGCGGAGGCTTTTGGTGCGGAAGTGATTTATTATTCTACCAGCGGTAAAAACGATAATCCAAAATATAACAGGGTGAGTTTGGAAGAACTTTTAAAAACAAGCGATATTATATCCATTCATGCCCCTTTAAATAAAAATACTAAAAACTTAATAGGATTTAATGAACTTATGAAAATGAAAGAGGGAGCAATTATAGTTAATCTTGGAAGAGGGGGAATTATTAATGAAAGTGACTTAGCAACAGTTTTGGAAAATAAAAATATTTTAGTCGGTCTTGATGTATTTGAAAAAGAGCCTTTGGAAGAAAATAATCCTTTATTAAAATTTAAAGATAAAACTCTTTTAAGTCCTCATATAGCATGGACAAGTATAGAGGCTCGTAAAAAACTTATGGATGGAATATATGAAAATATTAAAAGTTTTGTAGAAAATTAGTTGTCGTATTTTTCCCAATTATTTGATTTTATAATTGTTTTTAATAGTTTTGTATATTCTTCTTTTTTTTGAGAATAGTTATGAAGGGTTTGAGCGGCTTTTGTTCCTCTAAACGGTTTTCCTTCTTTTTTTATTTTGTATCTAAGTTCTCTGAATTCTTTATATGCCGGATTTCTGTTAAGGTTTCTCATATATGCCGCAATGGAATCTTCAAGGGAAGGAAAAACTTTCAGGGAGTAATCGATATTAATATGCTCATAAGAACTTTTAGGTTTTAGTCCTTTGTTGGAGTATTCCCAGTGACCGAAGAGGTTATTTGCTTCTTTTACAAACCTGCTTTTTCCCCATCCGCTCTCGATTGCTGCCTGAGCTAATGCTAAAGAAGGAGGAATGGTATC
>Ga0256837_1000525_pt1 | contig 31651 bp, 26 predicted proteins | sample 4562384metaG_FD_185976 | JGI IMG/M metagenome (GOLD analysis project Ga0256837, IMG submission 185976) | Hydrothermal vent microbial communities from Guaymas Basin, Mexico - 4561-384 | ecosystem: Environmental > Aquatic > Marine > Hydrothermal vents | place: Mexico: Guaymas Basin | collected... | reverse complement strand
TTATAGCATATAATGATTTTATAACATTAGGTGGAGAATCTAAATGTAAAGAAGCTGGAAAACTTAAACTTGAAGGTAAAGATTATATTGTACAAGATGGTGATGTTATGCACTTTAGATTTAACGTATAAATTGATTGTTAGTTAAAAGGATATAAATACAATATGGATAATATTTATGCTTTAAATATCGAACGAGCGGTTTTAAGTTCAATACTTTTTGACCATGATGTTATAGAAGATATTTTAGGTGTTTTAAAACCAACAGATTTTTATCTACCTGCACACCAAAAAGTTTTTGCAGTGATGGAAGCATTGAATCATGCTGATATGCCTATAGATGAAGATTTTATAAGAAAAAGAGTTGATAGTAAAGAAGTAAGTGATTCTGTTCTTATAGAGATACTTTCTGCAAATCCGATCTCCAATACAATGGCATATGTAAAAGAGATAAAAGATGGTGCTGTAAAAAGAGAATTAGCTTCTTTAGCTACATCTATAAAGAAAATAACTTTAGAAGATGATATGACAGCTTTGGAAGCTGTTGATAAAGTTCAAAATGAACTTTATAGTATTACATCAGATAGTAGTAGTAGTGAACTTAAAGATATGCCAACTATTATTGAAGCTACTAGAGAACATATACGAAAAATGCAAGAGCGAGGAGTGAGTTATCTTACTGGTCAAACTACAGGTTTCTATGCTCTTGATAAAAAAACGACAGGTTTTAATCCTGGTGATTTAGTGATAATAGCAGCAAGACCTGCAATGGGTAAAACAGCAATTGTTTTAAATACAACTTTACAAAATTTAGAAAAAGGTGATGGTGTAATCTTTTTTTCTCTGGAGATGCCAGAAACACAACTTATGACAAGACTTTTAAGTGCAAAAACAGGTGTACCTTTACAAAATGTTAGAAAAGGTGAACTTGATCCAACACAAGCAAAACAGATTGAGGAAGCATTTGTATCACTTAGTAATAAAAAACTTTTTGTAGATGATAATGGTAGTTTAAATGTAAATCAATTAAGAGCACGAGCTAGAAAAATAGCTCAAAATGAAGAGAATAATATTAAAATTATTATTATTGATTATTTACAACTTATGAGTGGTACTGGTGGTCAAGATAGACGACTTACAGTTGATGAAATAAGTAGGGGATTAAAGCTTTTAGCAAGAGAGCTAGGTGTTCCCATAGTTGCACTTTCTCAGTTAAATAGGGGACTTGAGAGTAGACCTGATAAAAGACCTATGTTGAGTGATATTAGAGAATCTGGTGCTATTGAGCAGGATGCTGATATTATTATGTTTGTGTATCGTGATGATATTTATAAAGAGCGTGATGAGCAAAGAAAAGAGAAAGAAGCTGCAGATAAAGGGGAAACTTATAAAAGTGCATTTATAGATAAACCTATTGAAGAAGCAGAAATTATTATAGGTAAACAAAGAAATGGTTCTATAGGAACTATTAAACTTGATTTTCATAAAGAGTTAACAAAATTTGTCGATAAAGAGAGTCCTTATAGTGCACCACCAGAGATCACTAGTTTTGAATCAGTTGCTGATGTAGAGATAGAAACACAAATTGATATACCTGATGGTATGGTTCCAATAATAGATGATATAAATGTTGATATACCAGATATATTTTAGGTTTTAATTAATAGTTAAATCTTTTAATACTTGTTCTTTAAATATTACTAATTTTCTTAGTTCATTTTTATCTTCAATATTATTTGTTAATTTTTCAATATTTTTTAACATTGGTTGAAACTTTTCCTTAGTTTTTAAAGATATCTCTTTTCCACTAGTTATAATAGTATCTCTTCTTAAAAACTCTAAAATGATATCTCTATATCCTAAAAGAGCAGCATAAGTTATAGGTAGTATATTGAAATTATCTGCAATATTTTGTATGTTTCTTTCAACTCCATAAACAAGTTTTAGTAACTCTATATTATTACTCCAAACACATGAGTGCATAATTGTTCTTCCCATATTATCAATTGATCTATAATCATGTCTAGTAACTTCAATAAGTTTTCTAAACAATTTTAAATTACAATTATGAATTAAAGCAATTTTTGAATATACAGTTTGACCATGTTTATTTACTGATTTGATATCAGCTTTATTTACTAATAAAAAGACTAGATTTTCTCTAAATTCATGGAAATAGATATCATCTTTAAATGATTTATAAACATATTCATAAAAGATATTATGACCATGTTTATTTTTTAGATTTATATCTAATCCACTATTTATATATAATTTACATGTTTTCATATCTCCATAAATAAATGGTATAAAAAATAGAGGATTTCCCATAGAGTCTAGATAGTCAAAATTAAAATCTTTTATGAAGATTATCTCCTTTAAAATTAACATATATTTACCATCAAGCTTGATTGAATTAAGTATATCACTATTATCAATTTGTTTCTTATTATGTATTTGTAAAATTATATTATTTAGAACTTCAGGTATTGTTTGACTATGTTTATTTCTAATTGTTGGGTCAGCTTTGTATTGTAAGAATAAAATAATTATATCAAAACTATAAATACCATTTAAAATGGCAATTGCTAATGGTGTATCATGATTTTTATTTATTTGATTTACATCTACACCATTTTCTAATAAAAATGCACATCCTTCAATATCGTTCTTTTTTATCATATCAAAAAGGAGAGTTTCTCCATTTTTGTCAATAGCATTAATATCTGAACCATTTTCCAATAATTTATTAGCTACATTTTTTAATTCACTTCTTCTTTTTAATTCACCATTAGTAACTCTAGTAAAAGCATACATAACTTCCATTAATACAGAGTTGTGGTCTGCAATATTATTATTTAAATCACATCCTTGCTGTATGGCTACATCAAGAAGATCTTCACCATCTTTTCCTCTAAGTGCAGTATTAGTAATAAAATTATAACCACTAGGATCAATAATAGTAGGATTTGCTCCATTTTCTAATAGTTTTTTAGCTATCTTATCATCTTCAAGAACTTTTTTATCATTTAGAACTGTTTTACCATCTTTATCAATATTATTTAAGTTTATATTTTCAATTGAAACTATCTCATCAATCATATTTGTGTCACCATATGCTATAGCATCAAAAATAACATTTCTATTATTTTTATCTTTAATATTTATATCAATAGATTGTTCAATTAAAAGTTTAGCAACTTTGTGATTTCCTAATATTACAGCATCTTGTAATAATGATCTGCCATTTTCATCTACTTGGTTTATATCAGTATTTGCATATTTTAATATTGTTTCAATAACAGGAATATTCCCTTTTTCAACAGCAATTCTCATAGTTGATATTTGATTTTTATTTTTAATTGATAAATCAACACCCTGTTTGATAAGCCAAATTGCTGCTTTGTATTTATTATTTTTTAGGCAAATATGAAGAAGTGTATTTCCATTTTGATTTATCTCATTTAAATCAATTTTTGAAGATTTTAGAATTTCATCAGCAGTTGTTATACTAAAAGTATCTTTTAGTAATTCATTTTCAAGTTTAGTAATTGCAAAGTTTTTATTTTTAAAATATTTACTAATCATAATTTTAATTATATCTAAATTTAGTATATATTTGATAAAATAAATAAATTTTAAAGGATACTTAAATTGGCAAAATATATATTATTTGATACAGAAACTACTGGTACTAGTGATGAAGATAGAATTATACAAATAGGTGGTATGATAATAAGTAGCAAAACACAAATTGATGTTTTTGATGAATTATGCAGTACTATTTTACCTATAAAAATAGAGGCAATGGAGATACATAATATAACTCCAGATTTAATTGAAAATAAACCACCATTTTTAGAAACAAATTTTTATAAAAAGTTATTAGAGTTAAATAATAAATCAAATTATTTAATTGCACATAATATAAATTTTGATTTAACTATGTTAGAAAAAGAGGGATTTATTAATAACTTTACATTAATTGATACATTAAGATGTGCAAAACATTTGTACCCAGAATTACCTTATCATAGATTACAATATATTAGGTATGCATTAGAATTATATAAGAATGAACAAGAAGAATCAAAGAATTTAAATATTACGATAAAAGCACATGATGCTATTGGTGATGTATTGGTTATGAAATTATTTTTAAGAGATTTAGTGAAACAATGTAATAAAGTATATCCTGATTATAATCCTATGGAAAAATTAGCTGAACTTACTGATACACCAGTATTAATAAAAACTTTTAAATTTGGTAAATATAAAGGTGAAGATATAGTATCAATTGCTTCAAAAGATTCTGGATATTTAAATTGGATGAGATCTAATATGACAGATTTAGATGAAGATATGAAATATACTATTGATAAAGTATTAGGTTAATTAAGTAAAAATAACCATAGGTTAAATAATATAAAAAATATATTTAGAATAATAAATCCTTTTTTACTTATTATAGAATAAAAGCTAATTAAAATATAAATGATAAAAAACCAAACTGGAGTAAAAATATTTTTTACTTCAATGTTTAAATTAAATATTTGTAATAAAATATTATCACCTAACCATCCAAAATTTAAAATATGTAAAAAGGCAGTCAATGGATAAAAAACTGTAAATAAAATTGTTGCTAAAGGTGAAAATAGTTGTTCTGTAGCAGTGGTTCCAAAAAAATAATGAGTTATAGGATTTATAGCAAAATATATCCAAAAGTTAAATAGTAAAAATTGAATATATTTATTGATATCTTTAAAGTATTTAATAAATAAGAATATATAAAATACTCCAGAGATACTAAACCAAAGAGACAATGAAAAAAGTAATTTAGGAAATATAGCAATGATTATCATGCTAATTATAAGTAATGTCTGAAATGATATAAGTTTTATATTGTTTCTTAATAAAAATATACCAAATATAAACATCACAAATGATCTTAAAAAAGATGGAACAATATCTATAAAAATAAGATATATAAATATGATTGATATGATAACAATCAGTATATCAAACTTTTTATTTCTATATGGCATATATTTTTGATGTATAGGGTTATAGATAAAGTTTAATATATAATATAAAAATAAAGATATGATACCTAAATGAAATCCTGATATAGCAATAAGATGCGATATTCCAAAGGAAGAAAATATATCTCGTAGGTTAGAATCAACAGGTATAGCTAAAAATAGGGCAGAATATAATGAAGATATATAATTATTTTTGCTGTTATCATGCTGTGAATATATATTTTTATATATTTTATTTTTAAAATTATTAATTGGATTATTTTTTTCAATATTAAAGCTTTTAAGATAAAAACCTTTTAAATAATCAAAAAATTCAATATTTTTACTTATTAGATATAAATTTATACTTTGTAGTTTTTTTAGTTTTATGTTTTTTGTAGATGTAAAACAGATGAAATTTTTTGTTTTTAACTTTAAAACTTGATAATCTTTTTTTGTATATATATTTACAATTATAGCATTTGTATTAAATAACTCTTCTTTTGTAAAATTTTTATAGTTTAAATAAGTTTGATATAAATTGAATAAAAATATAAATAAAAAAGAAAGAAAAAAATATCCAATCTCTTTTTTATTTTTAAATAGAGGTAAAGACTCCATATGAGTTCATAGTAATTATGTTAATGATGATGTTTGATAAAGGTTCATTAATCCATCATAAAAGTCTTCACTTTCAAATTCATCAATAACACCAGATGATGTTGATAGATTTTGATATATCTTTTTTAATATTTGTTTTCTCTCAGGATATAATGCACTTAAAATTATTGAAGATATCTCTTTTCTCATTAAAATAGCAGGTGGTATAATACCTAATTGAAATAGCTCCATTATTGAACTATTATGGTATTTAACATGATGATGACTTCCATGTGGACATGCATTTGTACTTACCAATGTTGTGCATTTATCACAATAAACAAATTCACTCATTATCTCTATCTCTAAATTTACTTTTTCTAGAGTATCTACAATAGATATTAGTTTTTTATCTTCCCAATATGCACCAAGTCCTGCATGGTTTTGACCAATAATAAGTTTAGTTGCACCATAATTTCTTGATACAATTGCATTTAAAGTTAATTCATTTAATCCACCAAAAATATATGTATTTTCTAAAGGTATTAAAAGAACTCTATCTTTTGGTAAAAAGTTTTCAATAAAATATTTTAAGGTTTTATATCTTGTTTCATAACATAGTTGATCATTTTTATATGGTTTTTGTAAAAATATAATTAGTAAATCACACTTTACCAAGGCTGTACGAATAAGTCTTTCATGTACTCTATGAAATGGTTTTCCTGATAACATAACAGATGATATCTCTTTTGCACCAAGATTTTTTATAGTTTTATCTATTTGTTTTATATTCTCTTTAATATCATCAAAAACTAAATTATATTTTCCACAAACTGCTAATGTCCCTAATCTTTTATAGGTATCTCTTACTCCTGGATGTTCAGGATTATTTGTTCCATAAATTTTTTGAACTCTTTCATCTTTATTAATAGGAAATACATTCTCAATGATAATATCACCACAAACTTTATCATCACAAATAAAAATTAATTTTTCACCTTTTTTAGCATGCTTTAAAACTTCATGGTTTCTTTTTCCTGATGGTGCTAGAATAAAACTAAAAGGGAATATACAGTTTTTATATTTTGCATTGTTATTTACCTCTATAGCTTCTTCTTCATTCATTAAAGAGTTAACAGGTTCAAGAAGACCATCTCTTGCCATTGCTAATGTAGCAATAGCTTCTTTATCAATATAAAGTAATTTTTCTAACCTTGACATAATATAACCCTTTCTTAGGTAAATAAATTATTAATAATCTCTCTTTTTTCTCATTCTTGTAAGCTCTTTTTGAACTGATATATTAATATTTTCATCTGGTTCAAAGTTTAATGAATAGTTTCTGTCTTCATAGTCTACACTATTTAAAACAATTTTTATAGCTTCCATCCTAGCTTTGTGTTTATCATTACTTCTGACTATATTCCATGGAGCTGATCGTGAATGTGTTCTTTTTAACATCTCATATTTTTTTTCACTAAATTCATCCCATAAATCTTGTGCTTGAAGATCTACTTCACTTAATTTCCATTGTTTTAATGGACTAGTTCTTCTACTTTCAAATCTATTAAATTGTTCCTCTTTAGAAACACTAAAATAAAGTTTTATTAATATAATATCTTGTCTTACAAGGTCATGTTCAAAGTTAACAACATCTTCCATAAATATCTCATATTGATGTTCAGTACAAAAACCAAATACTGGTTCAACCATAGCTCTGTTGTACCAACTTCTATCAAATAAAACTACCTCCCCACCTGTTGGGAAATGTTCAATATATTTTTGAAAAAACCATTGACCTTTTTGTGTTTCCGTAGGTTTACCCAATGCAACAACACGATAATGTCTACCATTCATATATCTTGTCATTCTTCTTATTGCACCACCTTTTCCACTGGCATCTCTACCTTCAAAAAGAATTATGATTTTTTTATTTGAACTTTCAAGATGTTTTTGCATTTTTATAAGTTCAATTTGATATTTTTTCATCTCTTCACTATCATAAATTTTTTGAATACCCTCTTGTAATACTGCAAGATCTATATTCTTATAGTCACCAATTAGAGATTTTAAAAATAAATTTTCCTCTTTAAGATTATCAATTTCGCAACTATCTTTTTTAGATGATACTGGCTTTATTTGCTCTTTTTTATTAGTTTTGATATCTGTTTTTGGAGATAAACTTTTTTTATAATTTTCTAGTAAACTATAAGCTTTAGTATCAGTTAACATATCAACTTTATCATAACCTAATACTTTCATATATCGTTTTTTATTCAGTTGAAACCTTGCAATATATTTTTTTCCAAAAGTTGGATGGGTAATTTTTGATTTGTATAATCCTGTATACTGTGTTCTTTCAAAATCACTTAAGTTCATCTATAACGCCCTTGCAAAAGTATTTTGTGATTCCATTATCTCTATTTCAGTTGCACCACTTACTATGATATCTTTATCTTCATTTGTAAACTTATATGATACTTGATTTGGATAATCTACTCTATTTAAAATATGTTTTATACAATTAATTCTAGCTTTTTTCTTATTGTCACTTCTTACAATTGTCCATGGTGATGTGTCTGTATTTGATGCCATAAGCATAGAAAACTTTGCAATAGTATACTTATCCCATAACTCTTGTGATTCTTTATCGACAGGACTTAATTTGTATTGTTTTAAAGGATCAGTTTCTCTTTTTTTGAATCTTGCACCTTGTTCTTTTTTAGAAACTGAAAAATAAAATTTTAAAAGTATAATTCCTGATTTTACAAGCATATCTTCAAATTGTGAAACTTCTCTTAAAAATTCATGATGTTCTTCAGCCGTACAAAATCCCATAACAGGTTCAACCCCACCTCTGTTGTACCATGATCTATCAAATAGTACTATCTCACCAGCTGAAGGTAAGTGTTGAGAGTATCTTTGAAAATACCATTGTGTTTTTTCAGTATCACTAGGTTTTTCTAAGGCAACAACTCTTGCTCCCCTTGGATTTAAATGTTCTGTAATTCTTTTGATTGTTCCACCTTTACCAGCAGCATCACGACCTTCAAAAATCATAAGTACCTTTAGCCCTTTATCTTTGACATGGTTTTGGAATTTTAATAGTTCAATTTGTAATTGAGTAAGTGTTTTTTCATAATCTAAAGTTTCTTTTTTTACCCAAATTTGAATTTTATCTCCTTTGGTTTTCATAGACTTTCTTTTTCTTTTATAGTTTTTAGTTTTATGTTTTTTATTTTTATGTGTATCTAACTCTTCAGCATCTTTGAATTCATCTCTTATAATATCTCTTTTTCCACCCATGATTACCCCTTAATTTAATTCTAAAATAGAATTGTTCTTAAATTTAATGTTAAACCTATGTTCAACACTCTTTTATTATAACATATGATTCTTACATATTGATAACATAAATTTGATTTTTAAGTTAATATTTGTTATCCTAAAATTAAAGTAAATAATAGTAATGGATTTAAATGACTGAAAATAAAAATTTTTTAAAAATAACTGACAATATCAAAAAGTTAAAGTTTGATGATATTCTTGATAATTTATCATTTTATGATTATCATAATAAATATTTAAAAAAACTACAAAAAACAGATATAGATAAAGAGGATGTTCACTATATAAGTACCTATAGTAGTTTTGTTGGTGAAGTTTATGAAAATGTTATTTTTGAATTACTTTTAAATTATGCTATTACAAACAATGATATTACAAAATTTGTTTTAAAAGGTCCACATCAAGATAATTATCAAAATTTAAAAAATGGATTAATGATAGATATAAATAATCAAATTGTTTATAAAGCTGGATATAAAGATGTTACAGAATTTGATGCACTGTTTTTTACTAAAGATAGTGTTTGTTTTGTTGAAAGTACAATTGTAAAAACTACAACAAGTTTAAGAAAAAGATTAAAAAAGAAAAAAGCACTTTTAGAGGTTTTATTTCCAAAATTAAAAATAAAAGCGCTTATTATCTTAAGTGAAGGGGCAATGGGTATAAATGTATTTCCATCTTATTGTAGAGTTTGGGTAACAAAACCATTAATAGATGAAAAGTTGATATATGAGTTAATTCATAATAAAACAACCAAAAATAAAACTTTTAAGACACCATCAAATAAAAAATTAATTCATACCAAAGACGTACATGTTGCTATATTTAAATATTTTGATACATTAAATTGGATATTAAGAACTAGTAGAAAAAATAAAAAGCATATTATTGATTTTAAATTTTTATCTACAGATAAAATTTTTAGGTATTTTGAAATATTTAGTAAATTTTATATTGGTCATATTGATATAGATACTTTTATAAATTTACTTAAATTTTCAGATATAACTGATATAAGTGAAGAGATACCATTAAATGATATTCAAGATAAGCAGATATTAGTAACAATAGAAAAAATTGCGGATAGTTTTACTTTAGTTTATTATTTAAAAATAATTGGAGATAAACTTAAAAGACTTGATTTTAAAGAGAATCAATTAGTTATTACAAATAAAGATCCAAAAGGTTTTACATCTGCAGAAACAAAATATATTAAGTTTTTATTTGAAAAATCATATAAATTATCTTTAGAGGATATAAAATATATTGAAAAATCAAAAAAACAATATAAATAATAAAAAAATATATATATTATCTGATAAAATTGTAGAAGGTGCTAAAAATTTAAATTTATTAAAAATAAATTATATCTCAATTGATATTGATCTATCTAAATATGATTCTTTAATTTTTACTTCAAAAAATGGCGTAGAATCATTTTCAAAATTAAATTTAAATTGGAAAGGTATCGATTCTTATGCGATATCTAAAGTTACTGCTAATGCACTTAAGAATTTAAATTCAAATCTTATCTATGATGGTATATCTGGTCATGGAGATAATTTTGCAAAAGAGTTATTATCATATCTGAAAAATAAAAAGCCATTATATATTAGAGCTAAAAAGGTTGTTTCTAATCTTACTAATATTTTAAATGAAAATGGAATATTATGTGATGAAGTTATTACATATGAAACAGTATGCTCTGATACACAAGGTATAGAAAATTTTGAAAAAAATTCTATATTTATATTCTCTTCTCCTTCAACAATAAAATGTTTTTTTAATAACTATAAATGGGATGATAGCTATACAGCAATATCTATTGGAAAAACTACATCCTCTTATCTTCCTGAAGATATTAAAGTAATAATATCAAAAACTCAAACAATAGAATCTTGTGTTGATATTGCTAAAACTTTGTAATAAATATTTAATAATATCTTAGCTACAATAAGTTTATTCTAGATGGTTCGGGATTTACCATTTTTTTTGGGTCCGATACTGTTTTTATACGGTTGATTGTAACTATGATGGTGTGTAGCATAAACACTTTAAAGTGGTTGTTGCTCCTAAAATTATATTCTTAACTGTAGCACTTTGGCTTTTAGGGCCGCCTTTTGGTTATCGGCTATCTGGAATCATATAATATTATCAAATAATTTAAAGGTAAAATCAAATGAATATTTTAATACTTGGAAGTGGTGGTAGAGAATACTCTATTGGTTTAGCACTAACAAAAGAAGATGAACAACATAATATAACTTTTTGCCCAGGAAATGGAGCAACAACAAACTTAGGTACAAATATAAATATAAAAGATTATAAAGAACTAGCTATATGGGCAAAAGAAAATAATATTGATTTAACAATTGTGGGACCAGAAGCACCATTAGTTGATGGTGTTGTAGATATTTTCAAAGAAAATGGTTTAACAATTTTTGGACCATCAGCAAAAGCTGCACAATTAGAAGGTAGCAAGGTATATATGAAAAATATACTAAAAAAATATAATATACCTACAGCAGCATTTATAGAAACTAAGTCAGTAGATGAGGCAAATAATTTTATTGATTCTATGACTAAAACTCCAATTGTAGTAAAAGCAGATGGCTTATGTGGTGGAAAAGGTGTAATAATAGCATTATCTAAAGATGAAGCAAAAGATGCCGTAAAAGATATGTTATCTGGTGTTAGTTTTGGTGATGCTGGAAATGCAGTGATTGTAGAAGAGTATTTAGATGGTTATGAACTTTCAGTTTTTGCTATTTGTGATGGCGATAACTATGTGGTACTTCCAGCTGCTCAAGATCATAAAAGAATTGGTGATGGAGATACTGGTCCAAATACTGGAGGCATGGGTGCTTATGCTCCAACACCGTTGGTAAATGATGAAATTTATAAAAAAATTGAGAGTAGAGTTATTCAACCAACTTTAGATGGTATGAAAAAAGAAGATGCACCTTTTGAGGGTGTTCTTTTTATTGGTGTTATGGTTGTAGATAATGAACCAATCATACTAGAATATAATGTAAGATTTGGAGATCCAGAGTGTGAGATACTTATGCCACTTATGGAGTCACCAGTTAGTGAATTATTTTACAAAGGTGCTACAAAGCAACTAGATAAATTTGAATTAAAAATGAAAGATGAATTTGGAGTAGCAGTTGTTATGGCTAGTAAAAACTATCCATATAGTAGTAGTGAACCAGCTCAAATAATTGTTGATGATATACATGATGAGGAGTTGCTTGAAAATTCACATATCTCTTATGCTGGTGTTACAAAAGAAGATGATTTATTGTTTGCTACAGGAGGAAGAGTTCTTTTATGTGTAGGGTTTGGTAAAGATATTAAAACTGCTAGAGATAGAGCTTATGCTCTTTGTGGTCAAGTTCATTTTGCTGGAAAGAAAATAAGAACAGATATTGCATATCAAGCTTTAAAGTAGGTATATATTAAAAATGGAAATTGATAAGGTAAATATAGATAATTTAGAATTAGCATCTATAAGGTTAAGATTAAAAGCATTTGTTATTGATGATCTATCAATAACATTAGTTGTTTTTTTACTTTTATGGGATAAAATAAGTTTAGCAAATGGAGATTTAGTTTCAATTATGATAATAATGAATGAGGCATTTCTTCAAATAATAGTTCTGAAATTTTTATATCAAACATTTTTCATATGGTACTATGGTGCTACTATTGGAAAAATTATTGCCAAAATAAAAGTGATAGATTTTGATCATTTTGGTAAAGTAAGTTTAATTAATTCTGCTGTTCGTTCATTTGGTAGGATAATAAGTGAATCATTTTTTTATCTTGGCTTTATAATTGCTTTTTATACAGATTCAAAGCAAACATTTCATGATAAGTTTGGAAAAACGTTGGTAGTAAATGTATAAAATATTTTATTTAATAATAACATTATTTTTTACTTCAATAGTATTAAATGCAAAGGCATTTGATGATGATTATCTTCAAATTGTTTCACAAAATCTAGAAATAGAAGATGATGTAATAACAGCACAAGGTGATGTTTTAGTTTATTCACCAGATTATTATATAACAGCTAATCGACTAATTTATGATAAAATAAATACAACATTAGAACTTTTTGGTGATGTGAGCATTATAAAAGAGGGGAAAGAAGTTACTTATTCTCAATATGTATTTATGAATAAAAACGATGATATAAATAAGTTTAAACCAATGTTATTATTTGAAAATAAAGAAAAGATTTGGTTTAATTCAGCAGAAACAAATAGTGATAAAAATCTTTATAAATTCAAAGATTCTACATTATCAAGCTGTGATTGTGAAAATCCTGACTGGAGTATTGGATTTACATCAGGTGATCATAATACAACAGATAAATGGATAAATACATACAATACAACTTTATATATTAAAGATATACCTGTATTTTATACACCTTATTATGGATTTTCTACTGATCGTACAAGAAGAACAGGATTTCTTAGACCAACTATAGGTTGGTCTTCAAAAGAGGGATTTTTATATGCACAGCCTTTATTTATAGCTCCTGCACCAAATTATGATTTTGAATATATACCAAGTATAAAAACATTAAGAGGTTATGGAAATGAATTGATCTTTAGATATGCAGATTCACAATATTCAATATTAAAAATTGAGGGTGGATATTTTAAAGAGAAGAGTGATTATCAAAAACAATATTTATTGAAAAATGATATTCATTATGGTTGGAATGTAGAATATGATAGAACTAAATTATTTTCAAACGATGATAATAGTGATGGACTATTAGTAAAATTAAATAGTATGAATGATGTAGATTATGTTAATACTAAATATGGTAATGATAATATGGATTATCAAGATAGATATTTAGAATCTAAAATTATTTACTATTACAATACTAACAAATATTTTGCTGGTATTGATTTTAAATATTATGATGATATCTCTCTTGAGAATAATGATAAAACATTACAAAGTATACCATCTGTTAATTTACATAAATATTCAAATAATTTATTTTTTAATAAATTAAGTTATTCAACAGATTTGAAATTTTCTAGAAAAACTAGAGATGATGGAGTTAGTGCAAATATAACAGATATAAATGTACCAATCACTTATCATACAACATTTTTTGATGAATATTTAAATTTATCATTAAGTGAACAATTGTATTTTACAAATATTAAATATTCTAATAGTGATGAATATAAATATGCAGATGTAAACTATGGACGAAATAATCATATATTATCATTATATACTGATTTATTAAAAGAATATAATAACTATTTGCATACACTTAAATTTAGTACTACCTATACATATTCTAATACTTTTTTACAACAAGGTGATATATATAGTATAACTACTGATGATACTAAGTTAGATGATTTTGCAGTTACAAACAGTAATAGAAACTTATCATTTGGATTTAATCAATCTTTTTATTATAAAGAAACGTTAAAACAAATTGTAAATCATAGAATAAAACAAGCTTTTATTTACAATGCATTAAATGGAAGTTATGAAAAAGCTGATTTAGAGAATGATCTTACATATTTTTATGATTATGGTTCTTTATCTAATAGACTTTTATATAATTATGATTTAAATAAAATTATAAATTCTTCAACAAATTTTAAATTTAAAAATGAAGGATATTTTTTCAATCTTTATCATACATATGTTAAAAATATAGAAACATTAGTAGATCAAAAAAGTATAACTTATGAACTTGGAATGGATATTAATAAATATTATAATATTTCATATAAAGAAGAGTTTGATATTACTGCAAATATTAGTAAAAAAAGATCATATAATTTTAATATAGATAAAAAATGCTGGGCGTTGAGTTTAAGACTTATTGATTCATTGGTTGCTACAAACACTACAGATGATAGTGTATTAAGACAAAATATATTATATCTTCAATTAAATTTAAAACAATTATTTATGTTAGATCAAATATATAAATTTGACGAGAGGACAGAATAATTGCAAATAGATAATATAACCTTTAAAAATAGGGAAGATGCCGCTAATAAATTATTGGGTGTTTTACCTATAGAGGATATGATGCAGGAAAATTGGATAATATTAGCAACATCTGCAGGAGCAGTACCAATTGCTTTAAGTATTGCAAAATCATTAAAAGCAAGTTTTGATTTTATATTTACACAAAAGGTATTTACACCTAAAAATAATGATTGTGAAATAGCTATTATTACAGAAACAGGTGAAATTGTAATTCATGAAGAGTTAATGAAATCTTTTTCATTAGAGTTAGATAATATTTATAATGAAATTCACGAGAAGTATGAAAATGAATTAAATGTATATAAAGCTAAATATCGTGACTCTTTAGATATAATAAATTTAGAAGATCAAAATGTATTATTAATTGATGAAGGATTAAATACTGGTTTAACTATGATGGCTTGTATTAAATCTGTTATTAATAAAAAAGCAAAATCAATTTGTGTAGCTGTTCCTGTATTACCAGAAGTTACAATATATGATATTGAAACAATTGCAGATGATCTATATTATGTAGATGCTCCAGCACACTTTGTATCTATAGATTTTTATTATGAAAACTTAGAAAAAATAACATTAGATGAAATAAATCTATTAAAAGGAAAATAATGTCAACAACATGCGAATTAGAGATAAATAACAATAAAGAGATTTTTGAATTTGATAAAGTAGCAAAACAAAGTAATGGTTCTGTATTATTAACAGTAGGAAAAACTGTATTAATGGCAACAGTAGTATCAGAATTTGATAACCCAGTAAGTGAGGATTTTACACCTTTAACTGTTCAGTATATTGAAAAAAATTATGCTTCAGCAAAATTTGCTGGTGGATTTATTAAAAGAGAAGGTAAATCTGGTGATTTTGAAACTTTAACATCAAGAGTTATTGATAGAAGTTTAAGACCTCTATTTCCAAAAGGTTATGTATATCCTACAACAATTACAGTTATGGTTTTAAGTGTTGATAATGATGTAGATTTACAAGTTTTAGCATTAAATGCTGCATCTGCTGCATTATATGTTTCAGATATTCCTGTTTCTAAATCTGTATGTGCTACAAGAATTGCTAAAATAGAAAATGAATTAGTAGTTAATCCAACACTATCTCAAATGTCAGAATCAACATTAGATTTATTTGTAGCAGGAAGTTCTAGTGAATTATTGATGATTGAAATGAAAGCAATATCTTCACAAGATATGGTAGAAGTTGATCTAGAAAGTTTTACTAAAGTTCATAATATAAATGATATTAATGAAAGTGATCTAGTTGATGCTATTGAATTAGCATCAAATACAATTTTTAATACAAATGCTACTTATGAAAAAAGTTTTGAATTTGCATGTTCTGATATCGTAGATGTTGAACTAAAAGAGACACAAATTGAAAGTTCGATTATTGAATATGTAAAGTCAAACTATTCTGAAAATATTAAAAATGCAATTAAAACAATGGCAAAAAAAGAGAGAACAAGCGTATTAAAAGATGTTGCTAAGTTAATAAGTGAAGATGAATACGCTACAGAAAATGAAATTTCAATAGATATTTTAAAAATTGCAGTTGAAATAGTAAAAAAAGATATAGTTAGATCTATGATCGTTAATGAAAAGTTAAGAGCCGATGGTAGGGGACCTAAAGATGTTAGACCAATAACTATAGAAACAAATATTTTACCATCTGCGCATAGTAGTTGTTTATTTACAAGAGGTGAAACACAAGCACTTGTTGTAGCAACTTTAGGTGGAAGTAAAGATGCTCAAATGTATGAAAGACTTACAGAAAAAGGGACATTAAATGAAAATTTTATGGTTCATTATAATTTTCCTGGATTTAGTGTAGGTGAAGCTAAGCCAATATTTGGTGTAAGTAGAAGAGAATTAGGTCATGGAAATCTTGGAAAAAGAGCTTTAGAATCTTCGATAGATAAAGATTATAGTGATACAATCAGATTAGTATCTGAAATATTTGAATCAAATGGTTCATCATCAATGGCAACTGTTTGTGGTGGTTCTTTAGCTCTTAAAGCAGCAGGTGTACCTATATCTTCATTAATTGCTGGTGTTGCAATGGGTGGTGTATTTCAAGATGATAAATATACAGTCTTAACTGATATAATGGGACTTGAGGATCATGATGGTGATATGGATTTTAAAGTTACAGGTACATTTAATGGAATAACAGCACTACAAATGGATATAAAACTTGGTGGAATCGAATTGGCTGTTTTAAAAGAAGCATTAGAACAAGCAAAAGAGGGTAGAGTTCATATTTTAAAACTTATGGAAGAAGCTGCACAAGATATTGTACCAAGTGATGCATTACCTTTAATTGAGCAGTTTAATATTGATCCAACTAAAATAATGGCAGTTATAGGAAAAGCTGGTTCTGTTATAAAAGAGATAATTGAAAAATTTAGTGTTTCAATTGATCTTGATAGAGATAGTGGTGGTGTTAAAATTACTGGAGATAATAAAGAAAATATTTTAAATGCTGCTGAGCATATTAGAAATGTATCTTCAAATGCAAAATCATATCAAAAGAAGGAAACTATAAATTTTGAAAAACTTTATGAAGTTGATCAAATATTGGATGGTAAAGTAGTTAGAATAGCAGATTTTGGTGCATTTATTGAGTTGCCAAAAGGTGGTGAAGGATTACTTCATATCTCTAAAATATCTAAAAAAAGAGTTTCAAAAGTTAGTGATGTATTAAGTGAAGATGATATTGTAAATGTTAAAGTACTTAAAGTTAGTAAAGACAGAATAGAACTGATTTCATCATCTATATAATAGAATTTTTTAGATTACTTTAAACTATATTTAGTTATAGTTTGTATATATAGTTTAATATAGATTCATTTGAAGGGAATATAAATGAAATTATTAATTGTGGACGACTCTACAATGTTAAGAGATATGTTATCTTATGCTCTTAACGATGGTGGATATAGTGATGTTACAGAGGGTGTAGATGGTATGGATGGTTTAGAAAAAGCAAAAAACACTACATATGATCTTGTTATCACCGATGTCAACATGCCTAATATGGATGGATTAACACTAGTTGATGAGCTTAGAAAACTACCTCAATATTCTAAAACACCCATATTAGTATTAACTACTGAGAGAAGTGATGAAATGAAATCTAAAGGTAAAGCAGCAGGAGCTACTGGATGGATCGTAAAACCATTTGTTCCTGATCAGTTATTAAAAGCTGTAAACATAGTACTTAGTAAGAATAGTTAGAATAATTTAAAAGGTGTAAAAATGTCTGGATTTGATATATCAATGTATAGGGATATGTTCGTAGAGGAAGCTGAAGAGCTATTTGAATCTGCGGATAATGTGTTACTTGAAGCAGAAAAAAATGGAAGTTTAACTGATGATGAAATGGGTCAACTATTTAGAGATGTACATACTCTAAAAGGTAGTGGTGCTTCTGTAGAATTAGCATATTTTGCAGAGTTTACACATGATGTTGAGAACATGATGGATAAACTGAGAAATCATCAAATTGAATTTATACCTGAAATGGCTGGAACTCTTATTGATGGTCTAGATGTTATGAAAGAGATATTACAGCTTGAGTGTGATGGTGAGATGGAAAGAGATATATTTACAGAGATGACGGCAGATTTACTTGTTGTTATTAGAGCATATATTGATGGGAAATCTAGTGCAGATGTTAGTTCTACTCCGTCTACACCTGCAGAAGAAGCACCTGTAATTGAAGAATCTGTAGTAGAAGAGGAATCTTCTGGTTCAGCTATATCAAATGGTGCGTGGGGATTCTTTTCTGAAGAATCATCAATTTCAGAATCAGGATCTTTAGCTGATTCTGATGAAAATTTTGGTTTTTTTGATGATATGGATACAATAACACCTGAGTCTAATATTACAGTTGAAGAGCTTGAAGAAACTAAAGTTGAAAAGCCAGTAGCTAAAAAAGAGGAACCTGCACCAGCTGCGAAACCTAGAAAAGAAAAAGCTAAAAAAGAAGCTCCAACTTCAAAGAAAGCTGTTACTAGTACAATAAGAGTAAATCTTGATAAAATTGATTTACTTATGAATAATGTTGGAGATCTTGTTATTACAAATGCAATGCTTACTCAGTTTAGTGCAACTATTGATAATCACAAAGTTAGAAGTTCAGTATTAGAAAGATTAGATTTACTAGAACGACATATTAGAGAGATGCAAGATTCTATTATGAGTATCAGAATGGTACCAATGGAATCAATTTATTCAAAATTTCCTAAAGTCGTTAGAGATATATCTAAAAAACTTGGTAAAAAAATCGAATTTAAACATGAGGGTGATACAGTTGAGATTGATAAAGCTATGATTGAAGGTTTAACAGATCCTTTAATGCATATTATTAGAAACTCACTTGATCATGGTTTGGAGATGCCTGAGGATAGAGTTGCTTCTGGTAAACCAGAAACAGGTACAATTACAATTTCAGCAGAACAAGCAAATGGTCAAATGATTATTACAATTGATGATGATGGAAAAGGTATTGACTTTAATAAAGTTGCCCAAAAATCATTAGATAATGGTTTAATAGATGAGCAACAAATGGCTTCAATGACAGATAATGAAAAAGCAATGTTAATATTTGGGGCAGGGGTAAGTACTGCAGATGAGATTACAGATATTTCTGGTCGTGGTGTTGGTATGGATGTTGTAAAAACAAATATTTCAAAACTTGGTGGTCTTATTAAGTTAGATACTGAGATTGGTGTTGGAACAACTATTACTATTATGCTTCCACTTACTCTTGCTATTCTAGATGGTTTGGATATTGCAGTTGGTGATATTAAATATATTTTACCATTAAGCTCTATTGTAGAATCTCTACAACCTACATCTGAAATGATTAAAAAGATTGGTGATGGTACACAAGATCTTCTTATGTTAAGAGAAGAGTTTATCCCAGTAGTTAGATTACATCATCTATTTAATATTAAATCTAAGCATACTAAACTAGAAGAGGGTATGTTGATTGTTGTTAAATCTGGAACATTAAAGATTGCAATGTTTATTGATGAATTTTTACATCAACATCAAGTTGTTGTTAAGCCTTTAGATAAAAACTTTAGAAGTGTTGAAGGAATTGGTGCCGCAACAGTAAGAGGTGACGGTAGTATAGGATTAATTTTAGATATTATGGGTATTATTGAAGCACAAAAAAAGACTGAACAACTTATGGTTGGTAAAAATGATAATAAGTTGGCGGCTTCTTAATTATTTATGAATAGTACAAAAGAATTACATGATAAAGTAAAATCTATCCTTTATTCTCTAACAGGTATAACGCTTACAGAGAATAAAGATATCATGATAACTAATAGATTAGATAAACTTAAGAGAAACACTAATTCAAGTTGTTCTATGAGTGATCTATTAGATAGAGTTAGTGAAGGTGAATTTACGACAGAATTTATAAATACTTTCACAACTAATAAGACACACTTTTTTAGAGAAGACTTTCATTTTAAAGATCTAAAAGATAGAGTTATACCTGAATTTGTTCAAAAAAATCAAGAGATAAAAATGTATTGTTCAGCTGCTTCTACTGGTGAAGAACCATATTCTATGGCTATTACTGCTAAAGAGGTTAGTAATAGTGTAAAAGCATCTATAATTGCTACAGATATAGATACAGAAGTATTACAAAATGCAGCTAATGGGATATATAGGTTTCAAAAAAGTTCAAAAGAATTTCCTGAATGGATAAAACCACAAAAGTATTTTAAAAGAAGAGTGCAGAAAAATTTAGCAGGTGATGAGATTCTAATTAAAGCTAATGATGATTTAAAAAGAATGATAACTTTTGCTCAAATGAATTTAAATGATGATACATATCCATTTGATACGCATCAGTTTGATGTTGTTTTTTGTAGAAATGTTTTAATATATTTTTCAGTTGAAGATCAAAATGATATCTTAAAAAAACTTTTTAGACTTTTAAAAGTTGGTGGTACTCTTTATATTGGACATTCTGAAAACCCTCATGATTTAATAAACTATGTTGAGCGTGTTGGGCAAAATATTTTTGTAAAAATCAAGGATATTTAGTGATAACTATTGGGCATAAAGATGGAAGTATTCAAAAAGTACCATCTTCTAGTATCACTCAAATAGTTAAAGGTATGCCTACTCATACAATAATTGGTGGTGAGTTTGCAGTAGTTAGTGATAGTGAAAATATTGGTTTTAAAACTCTTTTAGGTTCTTGTGTTGCGATTATGTTTTATGATAAATCAAAAAATATAAAGGGTATGAACCATTTCTTATTGCCAACTACAAATAATTCAAATGAAGATATGAAATATGGTTTATATTCTGTTGAAGCTATGCTAAATGAGATGTATAAACTAGGTTGTAGAAAAGAGAATATGGCTGCAAAGATTTCAGGTGGTGCAGATATTATGAATATTGGATCATCATCTAAAAGTATTGGTCATAGAAATGTTGAATTTGCTCATACATTTTGTACGTCAGAGGGATTTAGAATATTATCAGATCATACAAGAGGAAATCAAGGTAGAGTTATACTTATGGGTAATCGTTTTGAAACATTTATAAAGAATGTTGAAAATAGTAATACATCAAATGAAGTTATATCATCTGAAAGTATATTACAAAGAGAATTATCATTACGAAAACCAGCTATTTCTGAGTATATTAGTGGTACTGGAATATTTAGTGAAGATGATAAAAAAGATAAAGATAATACCATGGAGATGGAATTCTTTTAAATTTTAGGATAAATTAATATGTATACAGTTATTGTGATTGATGATTCTTTATCTATGAGAAAAGTAATTAAAGATATGATTAATGCTATTGATGATTTTGAAGTTGTTGATACTGCAGTGGATGCTTTTGAAGCAAGAGAAAAAATAAAGCAACTTGAACCAGATTTAGTTACAATAGATATAAATATGCCAAAAATGGATGGTGTTACATTTTTAAGAAATCTTATGAGACTTCATCCAATGCCAGCAGTCATCGTTTCCGGAGAGAGTGTTAGAGGAAATGATATCTTTGATGATGGAGCAGTAGGATTTGTTCCTAAGCCATCTATGGGCGAAACAATGGCTATATTTCAAAGTAGACTAAAAGAAACATTGATGAGTTTAACTTTTCTTTTAGATAAATATACTTTAAAAAAACCAAAGCCTATTAAACCAATTGCTCAACAGTTAAAAAAAGTCGATCTTTCAGGTGGATTAATTGAAAAAAAAGTTCATCCAGATGAAGTTTATGAAAGCAAGCCTTCATACTATAAAGGGCATAAAATTATAGGTATCGGTTCTTCTACAGGTGGAGTGGAATCACTTTTAACAATTTTTAAAGAGTTGCCTGCAGGTTTACCACCTATAGTGATTACTCAACATATTCCATATGGTTTTTCAAGCTCTTTTGCTCAAAGGTTAAATGATCATTCTGATGTTTTTGTATCTGAAGTACAAGGTGATACTATTTTAGAAGATGGTCATGCATATTTAGCACCAGGTAATATGCATTTAATTATTGAAAGAGACGGTAATAATTATATTGGAAAACTTTTAGATATTACAAAAGTAAGTCGACATAAACCAAGTGTAGATATGATGTTTAGAAGTTTAAATAATAGTGCAGGTGGAAGTTCAATGGCTATTATGATGACAGGTATGGGTGATGATGGAACTATTGCAATGAAAGAGTTGTATGATAACAATGCTTATACAGTAGCTCAAAATGAAGAAAGTTGTGTAGTTTTTGGTATGCCTCAACAAGCAATTAAAGCAGGGGCAGTAAAAGATATTTGTCATTTAAATAAAATAGCTCAATATATAATAGACTTTTCAAATGGAAGAAGGAGATAATAGAACCTACAATGAAATTAAATTTTAAACTTCTTGCTGCACCATTTGTAGTGTTGATATCTTTATTTTATATGAGTTTTTTATTCTCATCAGAGATAGATAGATTAAAAAAAGAGATAGATAATATTTATTTTGGTAATTTTGTGCCAGTACACAAACTTCATATAATATTGGAAAAATATAATGAAGTTTTAGATGACCATAATATACTTAAATATGATAAAAAAATTATAGAACAAAATTGGAATTATTATAATAAACAGTATAAAACAGATAAAGAGAGAAAAATTGTAGAAAAAATAGATAAGTTTATAGCTAAATCTTTTACTAAAAATAATAATGATTACTACAAATTTATTACTCAGCAAATTAAACTATTAATTGAGCATGAGATATATTCTGCATCTGTTCAGCGAAAAAATTTTCTTAAAGAATATAATAAGATTAATCAATATTTATTTTATAACCAAATATTTATATTTATATTTATATTAGTATTTATTACAATAGTAATATTGGAAACAATTAAAAATAATAAAAAACAGGAATATTTAATAGCTAAATATAAACAAGACTCTATTACTGATGGATTAACTAAATTATATAATAGAAAGTATTTTGATACTATATTTGATGATATTACGATAATTAGTTCACAAAATGGATGGTTAAGTGCTTTTGTGATGATAGATATCGACTTTTTTAAACAATTTAATGATACTTATGGTCATGATGATGGAGATACTGCCTTAAAAAATGTAGCAAATGTAATCAATGATACTTTTGATAAAGAGTATGAATATACATTTAGATTAGGTGGAGAAGAGTTTGGTATTTTATTATTTGATACAAATATTGAATCTTTAAAAGCAAAGTTAAATATTTTACAAAATAATATAAAGAACTTGACTATTCCTCATAGTGCTAGTGTAACAAAATTTTTAACAATATCTATGGGTGTTGTTATTATTAATGAAAATACATATACAAGTACAGTAAAAGAACTTTATAAACTTGCAGATGAGAAATTATATCATTCAAAAGAAAACGGAAGGAATCAATATACAATATGACATTTTTATTTAACAAAAATAACCATTTTAATCTAGCTAATATAGTTACATTTTTTAATATAGCTTCAGGAGTTTTAGCAATATACTTTATAACTCACGGAGAGTTTTTTGGAGCGGCATTATTTGCTTGGCTTGCAGGTGCATTTGATATAATTGATGGAAAAATTGCTAGAAAATATAATCTATCTACAGAATTTGGTGTACAGCTAGACTCTTTTGGTGATTTTTTATCATTTGTAATAGTACCAGTTATGTTTATATTTTTTGGAGTAATTGATGGTAAAGAGATATATTTTTTAAATACTGCATTTGTAGCATTTGCTTTTATTTATTATGTTATATCTGGTCTTAGAAGATTAATTCAATTTAATATAAATACTGATGCAGGAACTGTAAATAAATATTTTACTGGAGTACCAACACCTCTTGGAGCAATTCTACTATGGATTGTTTATCTAGGATGGATATATGAACTTATACCAAATGAAAATGTAGTTCTTGGGCTTATGATTTTAATTGGGTATTTATTAAATTCTAAAGTAAAAATACCACATCCTTAGGAAAAGGGGATGTGCTAATTATTATGTTAGTAATCTAAGTGTATTTGAAGATGATGGATTTATATGAGCAGACTTAATTGATCCAATGTCACTAATATTACTACTGCTAAAATCAATACTTTCTTTTTTAAAGTTTATCTCTTTATATGGTGAATCTTCTAATGTAGATTCTTTCTCAATTTTTATAGTATGTTGAGTTTGCTTTATTGACTCATCAATTAATTTAGTATTTGTTGCTTTCATCGAGTTAAGTAAGTTCATCTTCTCTTGTGTTGCATCCATTATATCTGAAGGGCTTAATGGTTTTGATCCTAACTTTCCATCGAAATAGGAATCACTGCCTTCTGTACTTTGTTCACTGATTAATTTATTCAAATCTGAGCTATTAAAACTATTCATTAAATCTTTTACTGTTGGTTGAATATTATTTAATTGTTCTACCGATGTTGAATTTTTAATATTTAAATTAATTTCATCTATAATATTTATTTGAGTATCAATATTTAGTTTTATATTTTCTAAATTAGATATTTTATTAATTGAATTAGTTATACTAACACTAAATTTACTTTGATCTGTTGTCGTAACAGTAGTATTTAAAGTTGATTGTGAACTAAATTTATCTGTATCAATATCTTTTAAACTATTAATAGATTTATCTGTATTAATTATATTTATATTAGATACATTATTAGTAATTTGTAAAGGATCCATACTTTTCCCCTTTTGTATTTTTTTTGTAATACAATTATACATCATTTTTACTATTACTTTTCTTAATAATTATTTAAATATTCTTTTTTAATAAACTTTTACTTTATTTTAATAAAATTTATACTGCATGAGTTAATAATATGCTCTCATATATATTTAATACTAATTTTGATAAAATCCAAGTATTTTAGAAAAAGAAGAGTATATTTATGGAACAAAAAATAGATAATAAATTAACGGGTTCACAAATTGTTATAGAATCATTACATAGAGAAAATACTGAAGTGGTATTTGGTTATCCTGGTGGTGCCATTATGAATGTATATGATGAGATATATAAGCAAGAACACTTTCAACATATTTTAACTAAACATGAGCAAGCAGCAGTTCATGCAGCAGATGCATATGCTAGATCAACTGGAAAAGTAGGTGTTGCTATAGTTACATCTGGCCCAGGATTTACAAACGCGGTTACAGGACTAGCTACAGCTTATACAGATTCTATACCAATGGTTGTAATAAGTGGTCAAGTACCAACTCAAGTTATAGGTACTGATGCATTTCAAGAGATTGATGCAGTTGGTATTAGTAGATCATGTACTAAACATAATTTTTTAGTAAATGATGTAAAAGATTTAACAAGAGTTATGAAACTTGCATTTTATTTAGCAAGAAGTGGAAGACCAGGCCCTGTTCACATTGATTTACCAAAAGATGTATCTGCAAATCTTGCTGATTTTAATTATGATCAAGAGTTTGAGTTACCAACATATAAGCCAACTACAAAAGGTAATATAAGACAAATAAAAAATGCAATAGAAGCTATATCTAAAGCGACTAGACCATTATTTTATATTGGTGGTGGAGCAGTTTTATCAAACTGTTATGAAGATATTAGAGAATTTGTTAAACAAACAAAAATACCTGCTGTAGAAACACTAATGGCTAGAGGTATCTTACATAGTGAAGATGAATATCTTTTTGGTATGTTAGGTATGCATGGAGAGTATGCAGCAAATATGGCTATGAGTCAAACTGATATGATTATATGTTTGGGTGCTAGATTTGATGATAGGGTTACAGGTAGACTTGATGTTTTTGCAAAAAAAGCAAAAGTTATACATGTAGATATAGATCCTGCTTCAATTGCAAAAATTGTTAAACCAAATTTTCCTATTGTTGGTGATCTTGCAATTGTTGTTAAACAATTTTTAGAACATTTATCAGATTTTAGTTTTAATGATTATTCTGATTGGCATAATACTTTAAAACAGTATAGGAAAGATGAACCTCTAAGATTTGTAGAAGATTCTGATAGATTAAAACCTCAATGGGCTATTAAAAGAGTAGGGGAGTTATTGGGTGATAAAGCTTTAATTTCAACTGATGTTGGTCAACATCAGATGTGGACTGCACAATTTTATCCATTTAATTATCCAAGACAATTTATGACAAGTGGTGGATTAGGTACTATGGGTGTTGGTCTTCCATATGCAATGGGTGTAAAAAGAGCAAATCCAGATAAGATATCTATTAACTTTACTGGTGATGGATCTATTATGATGAATATTCAAGAGATTATCACTTGTACACAATATAATTTACCAATAATTAATATTATTTTAAATAATAATTATTTAGGTATGGTTAGACAATGGCAAACTAGATTTTATGAAGATAGACTTGCAGAGACTGTTCTAGATACTCAAGCAGATTTTAAAATGCTTACAGAATCTATGGGTGGAGTAGGATATAAAGTTCATACAAAAGAGGAATTTGATAAGGCATTAGAGGATGCAGTTGCATCTAATAAAACAGCTATGATTGAAGTTATTGTTGATAGAAGAGAAGAAGTTTTACCAATGGTACCAAATGGTCATGCACTAGATGAGATGCTTTTAGTAGAAGATAAAGGGGATAAATAATGGGTTCTTTTAAAGACTTTTATAATAGCGAAGAGAAACGAGAAGTATTATCTGTAATCGTAGTAAATAAAGATTCTGTTTTAAGTAGAATTGTTGATCTTTTTTCAGCTAGAGGTTATAATATAGATAGTTTAACAGTTGCACCAGTGCCTAATAGTGAATATTCAAGAATTACTATAGTTACATATGGTAGAACTAGAACAATAGATCAAATTGTTAAACAACTAAATAAGCTAATTCCTGTTTTTAAAGTTACTGAGCATAAAAATGTTATTGAAAAAGATACAGTTTTAGTTAAAGTACCTTTAGATCAAAGTTTAAGTGATGTAGATGTTCTAGCTAGAGCATACAATGGTGCTATTATGAATGTAACAGATGAAGCTATCGTTATATCAGCAACTGATGAACCTAAAAGAATAGAAAACTTTATAAAAGTTATTGAAAAATACAAACCAATTGAGATTGTTCGAAGTGGTGTTGTTGCTATGGAAAGATAGTATATTTTATGAATTTACTTGATATTTCAAATCAATTAAATATTGATAATCAAATTGATATGGAAATATCAGGATTAAATACTTTAAAAGATGCTTCAAAAACTGAGATTACATTTTTGGAAAATAAAAAGTACTTATCTCAACTAAAAGATACAAAAGCTGCTGCAGTTTTTGTAACTAGTGAATTTGAATCTAGTGTTCCAAAAAATACAATTGCTTTAGTCTGTCAAAATCCGTATTTATCCTTAGCCAAAGCTAGTAAATATTTTGCACCAAATGTAGTAGAAATAGATGGTGAAGAAGCAAAAATAGGTTTAAACCCTATAATAATGAAAAATGTAAATATAGGATTTAATACAACTATTGGAGATAACTGTACAGTGATGGCAGGTGCTTTTATAGGTGATAATGTAACTATCGGAAATAATTGTACAATATATCCAAATGTAACTATCTATAGAGATTGTAAACTAGGTAATGGTGTAATGATACATGCAGGTACTGTGATAGGTAGTGATGGTTTTGGATTTGCACATACATCTGAGGGTAAATATATCAAAATATATCAAAATGGGAATGTTGTAATAGGTTCAGATGTAGAAATTGGATCAAATACATCTATAGATAGAGCTGCTTTTGCTTCAACTATCATAGAAGATGGTGTAAGAATTGATAATCTTGTACATATAGCACATAATTGTAAGATTGGTAAAGGTTCTATTATAACAGGACAATGTGGTTTCGCAGGATCTTCTATCCTAAATGAATATGTAATTGTAGGTGCTCAAAGTGGAATAGCAGGACATCTTGAAATTGCACCATTTACTACAATATCTGCTAAAAGTGGTGTAACTAAAAGTATCAAAGAACCTAAAAAACAATGGGCAGGTTTTCCTCTTATGGAACATAAGCCTTGGCTTAAGTTACAAGCTCGTATCAATAAACTCCTTTCATAGGGGTAATAAATATTATAAAAGGATAAGTTATAGCTTTAAAGATCATCTCAACAATTGCTGCATTTATATTAGTGTTTTTTTCATTTTCAATTTTCTTCTCAGATGTAAATAGTGTAGGTAAAGTTGGTTTTACAGTTTCTAGTTACTCTAAAGAGTATTTAGGGTATCTAGCATATATATATTTACCTATATTAATATATCCTCTTTACAAAATAAATTTTTCATATATTGAAAACTATATTGAAAAAATAATATCTTCAATATTTTTGTTTATTACACTTATTACATTTCAATCATTAATAGTTGAAACCAATATGTCAGGGAAAGTTGGAAAAATTATTATTGATTTAATGAGTCCTTATATTGGAGTAGCAGGTGTTTGGATATTTGTACTTATATCATTTTTTATATCATTGATTATTCTTTTAGAATCACAAAGTGAAGAGTTACTTGAAAAGTTTCTAAATTTTAAAAGTAATTTATTTTCAAATATAAAAATTAAAAGTGAAAAAAAACAACCACATAATTTACCAAAAAAGATTCAAAAAGTTCATAGAAATGTGGTGGAACCAACAGTTACTATTAATGAGATAGGTGATACTGCAGAGATAAGAATTGAAGAAGATGTAAAACCTATTAAATTTAATACACCTACAATTACTAAAGTGCTAAAAGAGGAAAAAATAGAAGAAGTTGTTACAAATATATCTCCTACTATAAAAGAAGAAGTTCTTGAAATTTCACCTAATATTGTAGAAGAAAAATTTATACAAAAAGAGGAAGAACCTCTTGATATATATTCAGAACCGATTCATAATAAAATTGAGATAGAAGAAAATAAAAAATTAGAATCATTACAAAATATATTAGTAGATGAGCTAGAAGAAAATAAAAAGTTATTAGATGATATTGAAGTTGGAGATGTAATTATACCAAAAAACTTTCAACTGCCACCAACAAATATTTTTCAAAAAGCACCAAAAGAATCGAAAAGTAAAGTAAATGAAGCTATTATTGATCAACAGATAAAAGATCTTTTAGAAAAATTAAGAATGTTTAAAATAGAGGGTGATGTAGTACGAACATATACTGGTCCTATTGTTACAACTTTTGAATTTAAACCTGCTCCAAATGTAAAAGTATCTAAGATATTAAATCTTCAAGATGATTTAGCTATGGCATTAAAAGCTCAAACTATTAGAATACAAGCACCAATTCCAGGAAAAGATGTAGTTGGAATAGAAGTACCAAATGAAAACTCTCAAACTATTTATATAAGAGAAGTTTTAGAGAGTGAGATATTTCAAAATGCATCATCACCTTTAACAATGATTTTAGGTAAAGATATAGTTGGAAATCCATTTATAACAGATCTTAAAAAACTTCCACATCTACTTATTGCAGGTACTACGGGAAGTGGTAAATCAGTTGGTTTAAATTCTATGATATTATCTCTTTTATATAAAAATTCACCAGATGATCTAAAACTTATTATGATTGATCCAAAAATGATTGAGTTTTCTATATACAATGATATTCCTCATCTTTTAACTCCAGTTATTACAAAACCTATGGAGGCTATAAATGCATTAGCAAATATGGTAGCAGAGATGGAGAGAAGATATATATTAATGGCTGATTCAAGAACTAAAAATATTGAAAATTATAATGAAAAAGCTAAAACACACCCTTATGAACCATTTCCATACATAGTTATAATTATTGATGAGTTGGCAGATTTAATGATGACAAGTGGTAAAGAGGTTGAAATATCAATAGCAAGAATTGCACAAAAAGCTAGAGCTTGTGGTATACATTTAATTGTAGCAACTCAAAGACCATCTGTTGATGTAGTAACAGGACTAATAAAAGCAAATCTACCAAGTAGAATTAGTTATAAAGTAGGGCAAAAAGTAGATAGTAAAATTATACTTGATTCTATGGGTGCAGAGTCACTTTTAGGAAGAGGGGATATGCTATTTACACCTCCTGGAATGAGTGGTTTAGTTCGTGTTCATGCTCCATGGAGTGATGAATCCGAAATTGAAGCTGTTGCTGAATTTTTAAAAGATCAAAGAGAAGCATCATATGATATTAGTATTCTAAAAGAAAAATCAGAAGAGGGTTTTAGTGCTACATCATCAACAGAAGATATTGGAACATTAGATGAGCTTTATGAACAAGCTAAACTTGTAGTGATACAAGATAAAAAAAGTTCAATTAGTTATTTACAAAGAAGATTAAAAATAGGATACAATAGATCAGCTACAATTATAGAACAACTTGAAAAAACTGGAGTATTATCATCTGCAAATGCTAAAGGAAATAGAGAAATCTTAGTATAAAAATAAGGATTTATTAGTTGATATTACATCTCGATCTTGATTGCTTTTTTGCTGCAGCTCATCGTATAAATAATCCAAAATTAAATAATATTCCAATAGCTGTAGGTGGTAGAAGTAATCTTTCTATATTTGATAAAGAAACTCAAAAAAGAGAATTATCAAAAATAGAGGGCGCATTTACAAGTAGTATATTAAGTGTAAGTGACAATTCTAAAACTTTTGATGAATACTTTAAGGATGAGAAAGGAAAAGTAAGAGGTATCATTACAACTTCCTCTTATGAAGCTAGAGCATATGGTGTAAAAACTGCAATGAGTGTATCTGAAGCTCTTAGATGGTGTCCAAATCTTACCGTATTACCTCCAAATTATCCTTTGTATCATGAACTTTCCCATAAGTTAAAACAATTACTTGAAAAAGAGATACCTGTTATTGAACAGTTTTCAATAGATGAATTTTTTGGTGATATAACTGGATGGATAAAAGATGAGGATGCAGAGCAGTTTGCATATAATTTGAAAGAACAAATTTTAAAAGAATTAGGATTACCTATATCCATAGGAGTTGCAAATACAAAATGGATAGCAAAATTAGCTACAAATGATGCTAAGCCAGATGGTGTCAAGCTTATACCTATTCATAGAGTTAATAATTATATAAAACATAAACATATTAAAGAATTTTGTGGT
>Ga0256837_1000524_pt1 | contig 31683 bp, 35 predicted proteins | sample 4562384metaG_FD_185976 | JGI IMG/M metagenome (GOLD analysis project Ga0256837, IMG submission 185976) | Hydrothermal vent microbial communities from Guaymas Basin, Mexico - 4561-384 | ecosystem: Environmental > Aquatic > Marine > Hydrothermal vents | place: Mexico: Guaymas Basin | collected... | reverse complement strand
AAGTCACAAGCTGACTGCGTTAAAAGTTCTTAAAACTACCAGTAGTTCTTTCAAACTTTTGCCTTGCATCTTATAACTTCTCTTTTCATTAAATTATGACATTTATTATGGTCTGGCACTTACCTAACAGAAGTTTTTTGAAAAAGCAGAGCTACTTCAAGAATTTTCAGAACTTGGTAGAAAACTTCTCTTTATCAAAAAAACTCTCAACAGAAATATTTTTAAATGCAGCATTGAGTGAGGTAAAGAGATCTGGAAACTTCCGTTCCATCTCTGCTAACATCTGTTTGGTATTCTCTCTTGCATGAGGAGCTTTAATATCAAAACGCATTGCAGGACACGCTTCATCACCTATAGCTTCAATGTCATTATCAACCACAAATGCACGCAGCTGTCTTTCCCGCAACTGAATCAAGGGACGAATGACTATTAAACCATTCTCAGCTCTATATTTTGGAGCCAAAGATCGCATCTGACCATTGTAGATAAAGTTCATAAAAAAGCTCTCTGCTGCATCATCCATATGATGACCAAGCGCTACCTTATTACACCCATGCTCTTTTGCAACAGAATAGAGATATCCACGTCTCATACGTGAGAAAAAAGAGCAGTATGAAGAGTTTTTACGGATCTTCTCTTTTGCAAGCTCATACGTCTGTGTCTCATGAATAATGTGAGCAATATCATACTCCTTACAGTGTGCTGCAAGGTTTGAGTAATCTTCACCCATTCCATAGCTGATAGTCACTGCCAAAAACTCAAAATCAAAAGGTGCACGACGCTGCTGCTCTTTCATTGCATGAATCATTGTCAAAGAGTCTTTACCACCAGAGAGTCCTACAAGTATCTTATCACCCTCTTCTATAAGTTCAAACTCGGCATTTGTTTTACCCAGTTTTGACATTATTTTCTTGGAAAGTTTAACGCCCATTATACCTTAGCCAACTTATCTACCATTTTCATTAAAAATTCAGCACTGATTTTTGCTGAGCTCTCTACAAACTCTTCAAAGTTGAAGCTTGCATCCATATCTGCTGAGTCACTAATAGAACGAAGAATGAAAAAAGGCACATCCAAAGCATCACATACTACAGCAACACTTGCGCCTTCCATCTCTAATGCATCAGCATGAAAAGTATCTGCAATAAAGCCTTTACGCTCCTGAGAAGCAATAAATTGATCACCTGTAGCAATAATACCCTCTTTGATATCTATATCCATCTCTTTGGCAACAAGTTTAGCCAATGCTCTTAGATCTTGATCTGTCTCAACAAAAACACTTCCTTCTGGAACATAACCATATGGATGACCAAATATAGTTATATCAAGATCATGCTGAGGCAGTTTAGTTGCAACAATTAAGTCACCAATTTTCAATTCATCATTAACAGCACCGGCAACACCTGTAAAAAGTAAAACATCACAGGCAAATATTTGCAACATTGTAGCTGCTGTCAATGTTGAAAAGACTTTCCCTATTTTAGAATAAGCTACTACAACATCAATATTGTTATACTTTGCCTTGTAGTACTTGTTTTTTGCATAATTAACCTCTTGGACATCATCCAAACGCTCTAAAATTGGAGCTATTTCTTCGGGCATTGCACCCATAATTGCGATTTTCATATATTTCCTTAAATCTCTACAGTTTTTATAACTGCTTCAAATTTACTAAGCTTCTCTTTTATAGTGCCCTCATTCTCTAAAGCACAACTACCACCCCAAAAACCAAGACCGTCTTCAAATCCAACACGATTAACAAAGATCAATTTTGCACTACACTCTTTTGCAACCTCTTGAATAATCTTATACCACTTTTTCTCAATTTCCAAACCATCATCACCAAATCCACGTGCAGGAGAAGCAGCAAGAACTAAAATGAGATCAGGATTAAGGGCTATAAGCTCTTTATGCACACTCTTATGCCATATATCTTCACATACAAGCATAGAAACTTTCATATTATCTGCCATAAATGCTTCAAACCCCTCTCCATCTTCAAAATAACGCGCTTCTTCAAACATTCCATAATTTGGAAGATGCACTTTTATATGCTTTGAAAGGAGTCTGCCGGCTGAAAAATAGAGTGCACTATTGCGAAAAAGTTTCCCCTCACGCAGTGCTGCACCAACTGCAATATCAATATCACTACTCAAATCAGCCAATATCTGCAGTTCATCAATTGCCCAAGCATCTTCATGTAACTTATCTTGCAACATATAGCCACTTAAAGCCAATTCCGGAAAAACTATAAGATCAGAATGCTCACGATTCTTCTGGATAACAGAGACAACATCCTCTAAATTAGAACGATTTAACTTTGGTGAAGTTTGTGCAATTGTTACTCGCATTTTATGAGCAAACTTCCTCTTTAACTTTTTCCAGTGAAGCCATATCTGAGATGTTTAATGTTTTTAATTCTTTTGCAATTCTTCTGTTTAATCCTTTTAGAACAACACCGTTACCAAACTCTATTGCCATGTCAACATCACCAGCTATTGCCAAAATTGATTGTTTATATTTTACAGGTTTTACAAGCTGATCTTTTAAAAGTGCTACTGCTTCAGTTTTTGTCGCATATGGTTTTGTTGTAACATTTGAGATAACCGGTGCTTCAAAACTATCTGTTACATATTTCTCCATTAATTCCGCTAAAGGTTCTTGTGCAGGTGCTAAAATCTCACAATGTGAAGCTACACTCATATTTAAAAGCAGTGCCCGTTTTGCACCTGCATCTTTAAATGTCTGCTCTAAAGAAGCCAAATCAGCTCTGTTCCCTGCAACAACAAGTTGTCCATCTTGATTATAGTTTGCCGGCCATACCTGTTTGCCTTCTGCCTGAGCATCCTGGCAAATCTTTTCAACACTTGCATCATCAAGTCCAACAATAGCCATCATCCCTGCATCTTTTCCTTCACATGCCTCTTGCATTAAAGCACCACGTTTATGTACAAGCTCTACAGCATCAACATAATCAATAGCACCAGTTGCACATAAAGCTGAAAACTCACCTAAAGAGTGGCCTAAAAAAAGCTCTGCTTTTACATCAGGACAAGCATCTTTAAAAAGTTTGTATGCAACCATCTGAACTAAAAGAATCGCCGGTTGCGTGTAGGCAGTTTGACCAAGTTTTTCATTCTCTTCAAAGATTATTTCTTTAAAATCCACACCTATTCTCTCACCTGCTTTGTCAAACATCTCACGTGCTAGTTCTGAGTTTTCATAAAAATCTTTCCCCATACCTACAGCCTGTGAACCCTGTCCTGCAAATATCATTGCTATTTTTTTCATTTTCATTCCTTTTTTATAAATATTTCTTATTTTCTGAAATTTTTTTTCTTAAAGTATTTCTATTGAGCCCCAGCTTGTCTGCTAACTGTAATTGAGACTTAAATTTTTTAAGTCCACCTTGAATAAGCGGTACCTCATAAAGATACAAAAAATTTCGATAGTCACTGTTTGATCCCAATTTATCATATAGATAATTCTTTATGATCTCCATTAACTCTCTATCTTGAATATCCTGTAAAAGATAGTTAATCATAACCTGTCTTCGTAACGAATTTGCATTTTGTGATAAATCTGCTTTGAAATTTTGACTGTCAAATGATTCATTAGCACCAAAAAGGTCAGCTGCCTCTTTTTCAAACTTTTGAATTAAAAAAGGAATATCTTCTTCCCTCTCTCGTAGTGGTGGTATATCAAATTTAACACTAAAAAGATCATCAACAAGTTCATTTGTAAGCGTATGTTTTGATGTAGCGATAACTCGAATATTCAATTTTTTTATCATTTCAAGTAATCTTTTTAAGTTTGGAGATGTATCTATATCGGTAATAATCAACTCTTTTGAGCTCTCTATAGCTACTAAAAGTTCATCAAAATTTGAAGCATCTACAATAGATGCTTCAGGAAGTATAAAAGAAGCCAATGTTCTTTTACCAACACCACGCTCGCCCATTATAAGGGCATTAACACTGAGTGTCTTTAAAAGTGATGCTGTTTTCTTAACCTGATTTGAGGCTAAAGATTCAGTTATAAAACTAGTGACATCCACAACTGCCAGATCCGCAATGCTCTTCTTCTTGTTTGTTTTCAGCAGGAACACCAGTCATTGCCTCTTCAGCAGAAGCATCTCGAACATTATTAATTGTCACTGTAAACATTAAATCTTTACCTGAAAGCGGATGATTAAAATCAATAACAACAGAATCATCTTTAATCTCTTTAACAACAACCTGTACAGTTGAACCATCTTCACCTTGACCATAAAGTGTCATACCTTCTGAAAGTTCAATACCAGCAAACTGATCTTTTGGAACTTCCTGTGTTGCTTCAGGATTATACTCACCATAAGCATCAGCAGCTTTTACAAGTACCTCACCTTTTTCTCCAATAGCCATATTTTTGATTCCCTCTTCTAAACCAGGAATAATCTGACCTTTTCCAAACATAAATACTAACGGCTCTCCACCAACATTACTATCTACTACTTTATCTCCGTCTTTTACTTCATACTCTAATGATACGATTTGATTTTGCTCAATTGCCATATTTTTACCTTAATTTTTATTTCGTGGATTTTAACATAATTTTTTGCTTCTTAAGCTGAAAATCATACTTCATCCTTTTACTTTAAGCGTCTTTTTGCTTCTTTTGCTTCTGGTGAATCTGGATACTTTGCAATAATTGCTTTATAAAAAGATTGTGCATGCGTATTATCTCCACTCTTTTGCATTGCAATTGCACTGTGCAACATTAATGTCGGCATATAAGAAGCTTTTGAGTAAAGAGCCGCACTCTTCTTAAAATAAGAGATAGCTTTTGCATAATTTTTTCTCTTATAATACATTTCACCTATCATATAATGAGAATAGGCTGGCTTATAATTTCTTTTAATCAACTCTTCATAATTAGCAATTGCTTTTGTATAATATTTTCTATCATAATTTTTTTTGGCAATTTTAAAAAGTTTAAAGCTAGGTACTTTTGAGTTTTTTGATAAACTTTTCGTTCCTATATGTAACTCTTTTGCTATGATATCTTTAAAACTATTTATACTTTTTACAAGAGTATTGTACTCTTGTTTTGTTACATAACTTGCATTGATTTTATCTAAAAGTTTGGAAACATCTAACAAAGAAGTTTTTAATTCGTCTATCTTTTCCCTGTTTTCTTGAATAGACTCACTAAGTCTTGCTTGAAATTCACCTGTGTTTGATAAACTCAAATTCTCTTCTTGTTTCCATTTTTCAAGATTTATTTTATTATTATGTGTTTTTCTACTTATACTTTCAACTATACTCTGCAGACCATCTATTCTTTCTCGTAAAGAGTCTAACTGATTTGCTTGTGAGTTACTTTTTCGAGCAACTTTTTTCAGTTTATCTTTTGTTTCTAAAATAACTTTTTCACTGGGTGTCAGTCCATAAGGCTCAGGACTAGAAAGATCTCCAGCACCGAACGCAGAAGGTTCAGCACTTAAAAGGAGAGTGGGCATAGCAGTAGTAAACAGTAGAATTACTATTGCACTACTTTTCATAATATTATATTACTAATTATGGAAGAATTTTAAAATCTACACGACGATTTTTAGCCCAACACTCTCTTGTATGTTCTGTACATACAGGATTAGACTCACCATAACTCACCATTGAAATACGAGAAGCATCAATACCATCAGCAACTAAAGCTTTTTTGACAGCTTCTGCACGTTTAAGTCCAAGTGCAAAATTGTACTCATCGCTTCCCCATTCATCACAGTTACCTTCAAGTTTCACATTTAATGATTTTGCTTCATCACTCTTACCAAGTTCTGCTGCTGCATCAATTTTTGCTTGCATTTCTGATGTTATATCATACTTGTCAAATGCAAAATAAACGGTTGGCAGTTTACTTTCTATTTCAGACATTGTCATTGAAGCACTGTTGCCAGTATTAGAATCTACCATACTGTTTTCCGTAGAAACTGTCTCTGTATCTACAGTTTTAACTTCTTCTACCGGTGCTTGTTGAGCTTTGCTATCTACTGCAGGCTCTTTAGAAGAACACCCACTAAAAACTAAAAGTGCTGTAACAACACTAGAAAGTACTATACTTTTCATATTTATTTCCTTGAATACTTAAAATGCTGCTTTATTATACCTAAAAAATGTAACAAATACTTTTTTTACCAATCCATTGATTGTAATTTACCATATTTTAGTGGAAACAAATAATTTTTATTATACTTCAAACGAATAATTCCTATTGCACTTTGCCCTTTATAGTTTTTAATAAAAATAATTGCATCCCCATCATTTGAAAATCTTGGAAATTCATTTATACCTGTTGCAGTTAAACGTCTTATAAAATCTGTTTTTGTTGAAATTAAATGTAGATTAAAAGTATTGTCACTAAAAGCATTTGAACTTTCACGAGCTTTATAGACAATATAATTACCATGTACACTACATGCTGAGTTACTTTTACCATAATAAACCATTGGCTCTACTTCATTTGTAGTCAAATCTTTTGAAAACACATTAGGATAACCAAGACGAGATGAAATAAAAGCTATTTTATCTTTTCCTAAAAATTGTCCATTAACATCAATACCACTATAGGTAGTCAAACGCTTATATTTTTGTGTTTGAACATTAAAACTATAAATATCTGGTTGCCCATTACGAGCCATTGTAAGCAATAATTTTGTTCCATTATTATTAACATCTGAACAAACTATCATTCCATCAGATGCAATAATATTTTTTATCTTACCATTCTTAATATTTAGGTATTTTAGTCTAGGCTTATTTCCATCTAGATCTGTATAATAAAATGCTGTCTGCTCATTATTTGCCCATTTAGGAAAAATATTAAATCCCCCTTTGAGTATTATATGTTGATAGGTAAGCGTGTAGTCAGAGATAACAATTTCACTTTTTTTAGGAGCAACAATTCTAGAAAATATAACTTTTTTCTTCATCCATCCAACAGGATCTTCACCCATAAAGTTATTAATATCATATGCCATTGCATGCGTTACAAACATATAAACATCTTTTTTTCCAACTCTGTAACTTTTGGAGTAAACATCTTCATTTTTTTTCATAAGTTTCATCTCAACACTTAATACTCCATTATCTTCTTCATTCATCTTATAACGTAGAACATAATCCATATCTTTGTTTTCAAAACTAATATCATTATCATTAAAAGTAGCAGTTCGGTAATGCCTTTGGACATTAAATATAGAAAGAACATTTAAATCAGCTACTAATGCTTTAAAAAAACGAAAACGGAATGTATTATCATAGCTTTGGGATGCATCTTCCAATGCAATTGATGGAATTGTATCAGCTTTTTTTATAACTTCTATTGTTGCATCATCTGCAAAAATTAAACTAATAAACATTAAAAAAGAAAATAATATCTTCAAACATTACTCCTTAGAGATAAGCACAACAACTGTTCTGCTTGATCTATTATGTGGATTTTTTGGAAAGACTACATTTTGAAGTCTCTCTTTAATTTTATCAACTTCTTCATTTAATGCCGAATTTGATGAATAACTCAGTACTCTAAAATCTGTCATTTTCCCTAAAGGATCTATTTCAATCAAAGTTTTAACACTATTACCCTCACTATTTGGTGGGACATGAAAATATTGATAAACAATTGCCTGAATTTTAGCTAAATATTCATTAACTTCATTTCCTGCAGAACTATTTTGTGCATTTTTTTCACCTTTTTTAGTATCTGATTTTTTAATTTTTTCAGAAATTGAACTTACTTTGTTTGTATTGGTAGTTTTAATCTTTTTAACAATATCTTGAATTCTTTTTGAATTCACTTTTCTCTTTTTTTTATGAGAAATTTTTTGTGTCCATACATCAGAAAAGAGATCATTAACATCAATATCTTTTGAAACAGACTTAGAAGTAGAAGTTGGAAGAGTAACAGTTGCTTTTTTAGAAGATATTTTTTGTACTTCCTTTGGCATAACAATTGATACAGATATAAAATTCTTTTTTGCTAGAGCATAGATTTTACTCTCTTTGTTAACAAACATCATATAGATAAAAAGAAATAAAAAAGTTGCAAATAAGAAAAAAGAGAGAAAACCACTAATTATAAAATATCTATTATTTCTATCCATTTGTTGCTAGTGACACTTCAGAAAAACCTGCCTGCTTAACAGCAGCAAGAATAGACATCACTACTCCATAATCCAATGTTTTATCTGCACTAATAAGAACAGTTGCTTTTTTATCAAGCGTTTTAGCATAAAGAAAAAAATTATCAGTAAAAGCATTTAACAAAAAAATCTTCTTATTCACTTCTATCTGACCATCTGCATCAATAGTAATATGCACAGGAGCAATTTTTGAAAGTTGCTCTTTAGCAGAACCTTGTGGAAGTTTTATATTTTCTTCATAAATAACATTTGGAGCAATGACCATTAAAACGACAAGAAGAACCAGCATCACATCAACTAAAGGAGTAATATTTAATTCAGGTTTTTCATCCCAATCATAAATCATAACTTATGCCTTGCGAGCTAAAACTGCATCACTTTGCATCTGGATAAATGAAATAAGTTCAAAAGATTTTCTTTTTAGTATTTGATGATAGGTATAAGCAAATATTGCCACGAAAATACCTGATGCAGTTGCAACTAAAGCATCACTGACTCCAGCAGCAATTATAGACATATTTCCACTTCTACTTCCAATATGTGCAAATGTATCTAAAATAGAAACAACAGTGCCAAAAAGACCAATAAAAGGTGAAGTTGAAGCAAAAACAGATAATACAGAGAGACCTTTTGTTGCTTCTTTTGTCGCAGCAAGCATAGCAAGTCCCAAAACTTCTTTCGAAATAACATTACTACTTCTGATAAAATTATTTAAAAAAGAGTTTTCATTAACAGTTGCAGCCCCAAGGAGCAGTGTTTCTAAAGAATCACTCTCCTTTTTAAGCCAACTGTTAAGAGAAAAATAACGGTAAAAGAACACCCAATTAAGAATTACAAAGTATAGAGACAAAAGAGCCAATACACCTATTGTAACCGGATGACTTTTTAAATAAAAATCAATTAAATTATTAATCATTTACTATATTAACTTTTGTGCTGCTGATTCAATTTTAGCAGAAACAGAAGCAATTGCAGAACTTGAATCTGCAACATCATTAATAAGCTGTTTTGCATCTTCAAGAGCTTTAGCAATTTCAGCTTCATTTGCTCCACGAATCGGTGCAGCACCTTCAACTAAAATAACAACTCTATCTTCACTAACTTGAGCAACACCCCAATCAATAACAATAGATTCGACTGATTTATCTTCTTTTTCGACATCAACAACGCCAGCTTCTAGTAAAGTAGTCAATGAAGCGTGCCCTGCTAAAACGCCGAATTCTCCCTCTTTACCAGGAAGAACTACACTAACAGCTTCATCATTAAAGATTTCACCGTTAGGCGTTAGGATTTCAAGTTTAAACTTATCCATTACAGTCCTTTATCAAGCGCAGTGCTTATTTGTTTTTCTCGTGTTTAGCAATAGCCTCATCAATACTACCAACCATATAGAAAGAGTTTTCTGACATATGATCATAATCACCATTAAGAATACCTTTAAATCCTTTGATAGTATCTTCAAGAGAAACATATTTACCTGGAGCTCCTGTAAATACTTCTGCAACGAAGAATGGTTGAGAAAGGAATTTCTCAATTTTACGAGCACGCTCAACAACATTTTTATCATCTTCAGAAAGTTCATCCATACCAAGAATCGCAATGATATCTTGAAGATCTTTATACTTTTGAAGTGTTTGCTGAACACCACGAGCTACATTATAATGCTCTTCACCTAAAATTTGTGGATCAAGTAATCTTGAAGTTGAATCCAATGGATCAACTGCAGGATAGATACCTTTTTCCGCAATTTTACGGTTGAGTACTGTTGTTGCATCTAAGTGAGCAAAAACAGAAGCAGGAGCCGGGTCAGTTAAGTCATCCGCAGGTACGTATACCGCTTGAACAGATGTAATTGAACCATTTTTTGTAGATGTAATACGATCTTGTAATGCACCCATTTCACGAGCAAGTGTCGGTTGATAACCAACAGCTGATGGGATACGTCCAAGAAGTGCAGACATCTCTGAACCAGATTGTGCAAAACGGAAGATATTATCGATAAACATAAGTACATCAAGTTTCTCTTCATCACGGAAATACTCAGCCATAGTAAGACCTGTAAGAGCAATACGGTTACGTGCTCCAGGAGGCTCACTCATTTGACCGTAGCACAGTGCAACTTTATCCAGAACGTTCGATTCTTTCATCTCGTAGTAAAGGTCATTCCCTTCACGTGTTCTCTCACCAACACCAGCAAAAACTGATAAACCATCATGACCATGAGCAACATTGTGAATAAGCTCCATGATAATAACTGTTTTACCAACACCAGCACCACCAAATAATCCAACTTTACCACCCTTAGCATAAGGAGCAAGTAAATCAACAACTTTGATACCAGTCTCAAACATCTCTGTTGTAGTTGACTGATCAACAAGCGGTGGAGGATCACGGTGAATAGACCATGTCGGTGCATCTTCTACTTGATCACCACCATCAATTGTTTCACCAATTACATTAAAGATACGTCCAAGAACTTTCTCTCCAACTGGAACCTTAATAGGTGCACCAGTAGCAGTAGCATCCATACCACGAACTAAACCTTCACTCATATCCATTGCAATCGTTCTTACACGACCGTCACCTAAGTGCGCAGCAACTTCTAAAACTAAACGATGTTCATTCCCATCTAAATTAACGTTTACTTCAATAGCTTCGTTAATTACTGGAAGATAACCATCGAAATCAACATCAACAACAGGACCCATTACCTGGCTAATTTTTCCAATCATATTTTTCTCCATTATTTCATAGACTCCACACCACTGATAATTTCAATCAGTTCGGTAGTAATAGCAGCTTGACGTGCTTTATTAAATTCAACATTTAAGTTTTTCACCATCTCTTGAGCATTGTTTGTTGCTGTATCCATTGCCTGCATACGTGCAGAGTGTTCAGCAGCAACTGAATCAATCAAAGAGTAGTACATATTGTAATTAATATATTTTTCTACTAAAGAATCAAGCATTTTTTCTTCATCTTCAGCTTCAATCTCTAACATTGAGCTAGATTGTACTTCATTACAATCATAAGCTTCTGTATCAACAGGTAAAATAGTATTTACATGTAACTCTTGAGTTATCATATTTTTATACCCATTATATATAATATGTAGAGCATCAATCTTTCCATCTTTATAATCTGCAATAGAAGTCATGATAAAATCATCAGATCTCTCTTTATCAGGTTTAGAGCTTAGACCTACAACTGTGTCGAACATCTCAACTTCATTGTAATTAAAAAACTCTATACCTTTTTTACCGATACCACGTAAACGCACTTTTACATTTTTTGCTTTATACTCTTTTAAAAGTTTATTCACAGCTTTAATAGTTTGAATATTAAAGCCACCACATAAACCTTTATCTGCAGTAACAAAAACAATGTCAACCATTTTTGGATCTTCAACTTTCGTAAAATAACGATTGTCTAATCCGCCAACTTTGCTACATTTAATGCGTCCAGCTATTTCGGCAATTACCTGATTCATTTTTTGAGCATAAAGACGAGAACGTTTTGCAAGCTCTTCTGCACGACGAAGCTTTGCAGTTGATACAAGCTTCATTGCACGTGTCGTCTTTTGAGTATTTGAAACACTCTTTATCTGTCTCTGAATATCTTTCAAGTTTGCCATAAAATATTCCTTAGTTCGCTACAAAGCTAGCTTTGAACTCTTCAAGTGCTTTCATTAATAATGATTTAGTATCATCATCTACTTTTTTGCTACTTCTAACGTTTTCAAAAATTTGAGGATAAGAAGCTTCAATAAATGGATACAACTCAGCTTCAAAACGTACTACATTTGATGCATCAAAATCATCTAAGAAACCTTCATTACCAGCGAAGATAATAACAACTTGCTTCTCAACAGCAAGTGGAGAGAAAGGCCCTTGTTTTAGAACTTCAACCATTCTTTGACCACGCTCAAGTTGATTACGAGATACTTCATCAAGATCAGATGCAAACTGAGCAAATGCTTGAAGTTCACGATATTGAGCAAGATCAAGTCTTAATGTACCAGCAACTTGTTTCGTTGCTTTAATCTGAGCAGCACCACCAACACGTGATACAGAAAGACCAACATTAATCGCCGGACGTACACCAGAGTTAAACAGATCGGTTTCTAAGAAGATCTGACCATCTGTAATTGAGATAACATTCGTTGGAATATATGCCGCAACATCTCCAGCTTGTGTCTCAATAATTGGTAAAGCAGTTAAAGAACCTGCACCATTTTCATCAGAAAGTTTTGCAGCTCTCTCAAGTAAACGAGAGTGAACATAAAAAACATCCCCTGGATATGCTTCACGACCTGGAGGACGACGAAGAATTAGTGACATTTCACGATATGCAACTGCATGTTTAGAAAGATCATCATAAACAATAAGACCATGACGTGCATTGTCACGGAAATATTCTCCCATAGTAACACCAGTATATGGAGCCAAGAATTGAAGTGCAGCAGCTTCAGCAGCAGTTGCAGATACAATAATAGTGTATTCCATTGCACCATGTTCTTCTAAACGACGTACAATTTGTGCAATTGTTGACTCTTTTTGACCGATTGCAACATAAATACATACAACACCATTACCCTTTTGGTTAATGATAGTATCGATTGCAACTGTTGTTTTACCAGTTTGTCTGTCACCAATAATAAGCTCACGCTGACCACGACCAATTGGAACAAGTGCATCAATTGCTTTAATACCAGTTGCTAATGGTTCATGAACAGATTTTCTCTCCATAATACCAGGAGCTTTCTCTTCAACAAAACGTACTTCAGTAGTTTCAATTGGACCTTTTCCGTCAATTGGTTCACCAAGTGCATTTACAACACGACCAAGAAGTGCATCACCTACAGGAACTTTTAAAAGTGTTCCTAAACGCTTAACACTCATACCTTCTTTAAGTTGTGCACCAGAACCGAGAATAACAACACCTACACTGCTCTCCTCAAGGTTCATTACTAAACCTTTTGTTCCCTCTTCGAACTCTACCATCTCTCCTGCCATAACATTGCTAAGTCCGTAAACCTGTGCAACACCATCAGCATAAGAAACAATCTTACCTGTCTCATTAATATCAACACTTAGTTCAAAGTTATCGATACGCTCTTTAATTATTGAGCTGATTTCATCAGCTTGAATTTTTGCTACCACTATTGTTCTCCTCTCTTGAAGTTAAATTGCTTTAATTATATGTTCTATAATTTGACTATCGATACGATCTTTAGAGAAATTAATCTCAATTCCAAGACCTTCTACTTCTACTTTAATCCCGTTAAAATCATTTTTCACAAATGAAAAAGAGATTGTAGAATCAAATTTTTTACTTAAACCTTGAGCTAGTTGATCTATAACTTTTGTGTCAATGTCACTATCACTATAGATTACCCCTTCATAAGTTTTTGTTGTTTTTGCTATATCTTTTTTTAATTCCTTCGCAATTGCAGGAATAATACTTACTCTTTTATTTTCAACCAACAATTTTATTAAATTGTTGACTTTATCTGATTTTGCAGGTTTTACTGCTTCTAATAAAATTTCTGATTTATCTTTAGCATTTACTTCAGGATTGACAATGATGCTAACAAATTTTTCATTTTTAAATGAATCTGCCAATGCATCAAAAACAGATGAAATATTCTGAATTGTCTTTAAATCAAAATCACTTCTAAGTGCTTTTATATACCTTTTTGCAATCAGTTCTTCCATCTATGCCACCTTTTTCAAAATAACATTTGCCATAGCTTCTCTATCAAAAATTTCTGAACTTTGATCTAATGTTTCAGATATAATAGTCTCAACTACATCACGAACCATATTTCTTTGTTCAAAATCTTTTTTAGATGCATATTGTTTTACCATAGCTTCCAACTCAACATCACACTGTGCCATGATGTTGTCATTAAGAATCTTGTTCTCTTTTTTCGTAGTAACTGCCAACTCTTCTGCAAACTTTTCAGCTTCAGTAATTTTAGCAAGTGCTTCTTTTTTAAGATTAACAGATTCATCAAGTTTTTCTTGAACCTTTTTCAATGCATCAGCTATTGACTGACTTCTTGCAGTAAAAAAGTTCTTAACCGGTTCCCCTACTAGATACCAAATAAGCCCAACAAAAAGAAGAAAGTTTACAGTTCTTTGAACTATATCTGTTCCACCTTCATGCGCAGCTTCAGATGCTAATGCACAAGTTGATATCATAAGCATTAATACTAGAATTCTACTCACATTACACCTTTTATATCTGACTCATTTTAGCTTTTAAAGCTTTTTTAAACATTGGAACTTGACTCATTAAGTCATTAGTCAACTCTTCTTTAGATTTTGCAAGTGATTGCTCAAATTCTAAATACTCTTGCGCAAGTTCAGCACGTTTTGCTTCTAACTTACTGTCTGCTAATTCCTTAGCATCCGCGATAACTTTTTCTCTTAGGGCCGCAGCTTCTAGTTTAGCATTCATAATAATTGACTCTGCTTTTTCATGAAGTTCGTTGATTTCATCATCATTAGAACCCACTTTGTCTAGGTCTCTTTTGATATCAGCATCACGTTTATGCATGAAATTAATCAATGGATTATAAAGCTTACTATTAAGAACGACTATAAGCGAAACAAATACAACAAATGTAGCCAAGAGTAGTATTGGATTTATATCTAACATAGCACCTCCTAAAAGTTGCGGAGATTATACTATGATTAAATTGAAAGGATAGTTAAATGAGTGAAAAAATTTAAAGTTTTTTTGAATTATTGCGTAAAATGAGAGAAAAACTCTTGAATTTCATCTTGTGAATCAAAACTTATTGTTAATTTGTTTTTAGAATTTTTCGCAACAAAACCAAAATCATTTAAAACTTTTTTCAACTCTAGAAAATCAAGTTCAACACTTTTTACATCTTCTTCTCTGTTCTCTGTTTTATCATCAGACTTTCTACTTTTTATCATCGCTTCTACATCTCGAACACTCAATTTCTGTCCAATTATAGAGTTGACCATAAGCTGTTGCTCTTTTTCATCAAGTCCAACTAAAACTTTTGCATGGCCAGCAGATATTTTTTTCTCAAGAAGTGCTTTTTGTGTTTTATCTGAAAGTTGTAGTAATCGTAAAGTATTTGTTATATGCGTTCTACTTTTATGAATTATATTTGCAAGCTCTTCATGTGTAATCTCATGGAGTTTGATAAGCTCATTATAAGCTTTTGCAAGCTCTATGGAATTTAACTCTTCTCTTTGAATATTCTCAATCAATGCAAACTGACGCATTTTATCTTCATCAGAATTTAGAACAATAGCACGAATTTCTTTGAGTTTTGCAAGTTTTGAAGCACGATATCGTCTCTCACCAGCTATCAGTATATAACCATCTATATCTTCTGTTACTACAATAGGCTGCAGTAAACCATCATTTTTAATAGATTCGGCAAGCTCTTCAAGTGCTGTTTCATCAAAAGTCTCTCTTGGCTGAAAAGGATTTGGTCGAATATCTCTGAGTGGAATCTCTAAAATTTCATCTCTTTGAGATCCCTCATTTTCATAAGCTTCATCTATTTCTCCCAAAAGGGCATCTAATCCACGTCCAAGTCTTTTTGTCTTCATTATCTTATTATCGCCTGTGCTAAATTTTGATATGCAATTGATCCTGCCGATTTGACATCATACAAGATTGCCGGTTTTCCAAAAGATGGAGATTCTGCTAATTTTACATTTCTTGGAACTACTATATATTTATCACTCTCATCTTTAAAAAGTTTTCCTTTAAAGTGTTGACGCAAATCGGCAAACACCTGTTTAGAAAGATTGTTTTGTGATGAGTACATAGTAGGTATAAAGCCCTTAATTGTAAGCTTTGGATTAATTGATTTTCTCACCAGCTTTACTGTATTTAAAAGCTGTGCCAAACCTTCAAGTGCAAAAAACTCACACTGAATTGGAATAATTACAGAGTTTGAAGCTGAAAGTGCATTAATTGTCATTGGTCCAAGTGCAGGAGGAGAATCAATAATAATATAATCATAATCCTTTTTTACATTTGCAATCGCTTTTTTCAAAACAAGTTCACGACCTTTTGCCTTATCCGCATCATAATACTCTTTTTCTATTCCTACAAGACCGATATTTGAAGGAGCCAAATGCAGTGTAGGCAGATCTGATTTGAGGATAATGTCTTTTAACTTTTTTGTACCGATTAAAACATGATAAATATTAAACTCATAATCATTACGGTGAAAACCCAATGATGTTGTAGCATTTGCCTGAGGATCAGAGTCAATAAGTAAAACTTTTTTTTCAGCAACTGCCAGGGATGCTGCTAAATTTACAGCAGTTGTTGTTTTACCAACTCCACCCTTTTGATTTGCTATTACAATTACTTCGCTCATCTTAAACTGTATATCCTCTCGCCATTAATATTTAAACTTCCGTCACTATTTAGATCAACTTCTGATAAAGAAATCTTCGTTGTATCTACATGTGTAAAAAAATCTTGATTACGATCAAATTCTAACTTATATTTGCTAAAAACTTGCTTCCATAAAAATTTTTTTTCAATATTTTTGAAATAATCTTCAAGTAGTTTTTTCTTCTGTATAATTATATCAAGGCAAGAATGATTTTGTGGTGATTTTATTATATTTAATCCAATACCACATATTAAAATATTATCGATTATATTTGTTATTGTTCCACCTATTTTCTTATCATCAAGATAAAAATCGTTTGGCCATTTAATCCAGACTTCTGATCCTTTTTCTTCGAGTATCTCTTTTAAGAGATATGAAAAGTATATGGATGCAGATTCAAGTTTAAGATCTTTTGGTAAGGCATCCAAAGAGAGTGCAAAAGAAAAAAAAAGATTGCCTTTTTGAGAGATCCATCTATTGTTACGACTCCCTACTCCATCACTTTGAAGTTCTGCACTTACACAGATGGGAGCATTAAGTTCACTCTTTGCAATTTTTTCTTTGAGATATGTTTGTGTTGAGTTTATCGTATCAAGATAGATAATCTGCAACTTGCAACCTTTTTCCATTGATATAAGCTAAAACATCCATCTCTTTTTTTGATTGTGGCTGTACTTTATAAACCCTGATACTACCTACTTTACATCCCACAACAATACTATCTTTATCTATAGAGAGTATTTTGCCTGCTTCATTATGACTCGTTTTATCTTCAAGGGCTATCTTTTTAAGTTTTAACTTACTTGCAAGATAGATACCCGGCCATGGAGTAAATGCACGGTATTTGTTAAAAAGGACAGTGGCATTATCAAAAGAGACCTCACCATCTGCTTTTGTAATCTTTTTACAGTGTGTTGCTGCTGCATCATCTTGAGCAACCGGAGCATAATGACTAAAGTTCTTCAAAACATCAAGTGTTAGCGTTGTTGCTACAGTTGTCAAGCGATCAAAAAGATCTTCTACCATCTCATCTTCAGGCACTGCAATCTTTGCAATTTTAAGAATTGCTCCTGTATCGAGCCCCTCTTCCATAAGCATTGCAGTAACACCCGTCTCACAATCACCATTAAGGAGTGTTTGTTGGATCGGGCTTGCTCCACGGTACTGAGGAAGAATAGAGGCATGCAAATTAATACATGGTGCATGGTCTAACACTTCCCGTGGCAATATCTGTCCATAAGCAGCTACAACAATATAATCACATTCAATTTTTAAAAGCTCATTAACAACAGCTTCATCACGCAGGCGTACTGGCTGATAAACAGCAATATTATGTTCTTGTGCTGTTCCTTTTACCGGTGGCGGTGTTAAGATCTTTTTACGACCTACCGGTTTATCAGGTTGTGTATAGACACCAACTACTTTTATATCATTATCAGCAATCAATGCTTTTAAAATTGCATCAGCATAATCAGGCGTACCCATAAATATGACTTTTATCATTAGTTCCCTTTTTGAAAGAGTGTTCCACCCTTATGATTGCCTTCAAGCATAAATGATTTGACATCACTCAGATCAAAACCACTTGCTAAAAACATTTTTTTGTTATGTTCTAAAAGATACGCTGCAGCCTTAAGTTTTGTCACAATGCCACCTGTAGCAAAAAGGTTGTTTGGTGTCACCTCTTGTTGTAACATTTCATTATCAATATGTTCAACAACTTTAAGAACCTTTGCCTCTGGATTTTTGCGGGGATCACTGTCATAAAATGCATCTATATCAGAGAGAATAATAAGCATCTCTGCATTCGTATGTTGTGTTATATAAGCTGAAAGTTGATCATTGTCCCCAACTTCAAGCTCATCAGTTGCTGTTGCATCATTTTCATTGACAATAGGAATAACACCATTACGAAGAAGCGTTTCAACCGTATTTCTAACTCGTAAAATATCCTCAGACTTATTAAGATTGGCTGCTGTAACTAAAACCTGTGCGGTAACAATATCGTGCTTTTCAAACTTTTTTGCATAACGCCCCATCAAAACCGGCTGACCAATAGCAGCTAAAGCCTGCTTGTTTGCCAAAAGGGATCTGTCAAGTTTGAGTTTTGTATAGCCTCCGGCCACTGCCCCTGATGAGACTAAAATAACCTCGTATTTTTTACGAAGTTCGACGAGAAAATTGACAAGTGCCTGCATACGGCGAAGAGCAATCTCTCCATCTTGTGTAAGAACCGCACTGCCAACTTTTACAACAACACGCTTCATAGAGTTACTTTCTGTCTGATTGCACTAAATTAAAAAGTGCATATTTGAGTGCTTCTATATTTTTATGTGTAGCAGAAGAGATCGGTGCAATAAAGTAAGGTTTTTCTCTTTCAAATCCTAAAGTCTCATCTACACTCTCTTGAATAAAATATGGAAGTTCACTGTCAAAATCAAATTCACTGTGCTTACTTGGCTCTAAGCCCATCATTTCAATAAAACCACCAACAAGCTCTTTAATATCTTCCGGTGGAACAATATCAACACGAGTGAGAGCAATAGCATACTTAGAGGTACCAAGTTTTTCAGAGAAAGAGGCAACTTCTTCTTTTAAAACTTCAATCTGCTCCTTTAAATCTCTGTATGAAGCCAGATCAATCATAAAAAGCAGTGTTTTTGTTCTTTCAATATGACGTAAAAACTTAATACCAAGTCCTTTGCCCTCATGTGCGCCACCGATAATTCCCGGAATATCTGCCATAACAAATGATTCATAATCTCCAATATTTACCTGTCCAAGCTTTGGTGTCAAAGTTGTAAATTCATAATTTGCAATTTCAGGACGAGCATTTGAAACAGTTGAAATAAGTGTAGATTTTCCAACATTTGGAAAACCTACAAGTCCGACATCAGCAATGAGTTTAAGATCAAGTTTGATCTTGCGTGTTTCACCCTTTTCACCTGGTTGTGCGTACGTTGGTCTTTGGTTTGTCGGTGATTTAAAGTGGGTATTTCCAAGTCCACCTTTCCCACCTTCTAAAAACTTCACCTCTTGACCGTGTTCTGTCATATCTAAAAGAATATCACCTGTCTCGGCATCTACGATCTGTGTTCCCGGTGGAACGATAATCACTTTTTTTGCACCTGATTTTCCGGTACAATTTGAGCCCTCACCCGGACGGCCGTTATCTGCTTTTATGTGCATTTTTCTTTGAAAATGAGAAAGTGTGTGTGTATTGTTATCACACTTAAACCAGATATCTCCACCTTTTCCGCCATCACCGCCATTTGGACCACCATTGAGTACAAATTTTTCACGACGAAATGCCACACACCCTGGTCCACCCTTTCCTGATGAAACTGTTAATTCGACACTATCTGTAAACATTGTCTGATCCTTTTTATTGACTATTTGAAATACTTAACAATAAACTATACACAGAGTAAATTATTAAATATTTTGAGTTTTAATTTTGGAAAAATTCCGAAGTAGTAGAAAATGTTTGGGCATAAGCCCAAACAGATGTAGAGTTATGCAGCAGGAATAATTGAAACTTGTTTACGTTTTTTATCTTTTCTTTCAAACGCAACAACACCGTCAACTAAAGCAAAAATTGTATGATCTTTACCCATACCTACATTTTTACCCGGATGAACTTTTGTTCCTCTTTGACGAATAATAATATTACCAGCTATAACAGCTTCACCACCATATTTTTTTACACCAAGTCTTCTACCAGCTGAATCACGATTATTCTGTGTACTACCTTGACCTTTCTTATGTGCCATCTTTATCTCCTTAAATTAGGTTCCCTAATTTAAGGAACCTTTTATTTATTTTAATCACCTAAAAGGAACAAAGTCCCTTTTAGTACGCTAACGCTTAGTTTCCCGCCGATGAAACATTTAGTGTTTCACTTGTCCTCTCACTTTAGTGAGTGTCAGCGGGAAGCTCACGCAACTAGTTGCTTTTGTGTTTAAAAGCTTACAGCTTACTACGCAGCTATTTTTGTGATACGTACACGTGTATGATCACGTCTGAAACCACGTTTTACTTTACTATCTTTACGACGACGTTTTTTGAAAATAACAACTTTCTTATCACGTCCTTCGCTGATAACTTCAGCAGTAACAACAGCGCCATCAACATATGGAGCTCCAACTTTAAGCTCACCAGCATTTACTGCTAGAACTTCTTTGATTTCGATAGTAGCTTCTGGTTCTAATGACATTTTATCTAATGAAAGAACATCACCTTCTTGAACTTTATACTGCTTACCACCATTTTTAATAATTGCGTACATCTATGGTCCTTAAATATTTTTAGGTTGTATTTCTACAAAAAGTGCGGAATTATACCCAACTAAGCTTTAACTTATGTTTAAGTGTTCGTAATTTATTTGTTAGAAATGATAATTTTTTAAAAAAATGAAGATTTTAAACTACTCAAAAGAGTAGTTTAAAGAAGAATTAGCAAGATGGAACGTTTCCACTGTCACTTGCGAAGTCATGAGCAAAGTCATAATAATCTTTAAGATATTTTGATTTTAATGCTTTATCTTTTACTTTTGGACAAAGAGTTTTGATCTCATCTGCCATTTTTCCGTTTTCTTCAATAGCTGTCCACTCATCTTGCGTATGTTTAGCAGCAAATACTGCACCTGAAAAACCACATGCTTTTTTTAACTTTTTAGAATAAAGTTTTTGACCCTTTGCAGCATCAGCACTTGCAACAGTTGCACCTAAACTTAAAATAACAGCTGCACCAAGTGCAATTTTTACGATTTTATTCATTGTTTCTCCTTAAAATTATGGAGTCATTTTAGCGCATAAAATATAAAAGTAATATTTATTATAAAATTAATATATAATTTTAATCATCTGATGTAACAATCTGTTATAATGTCATCATTAAAATATACTACATTTCTAAGGTAAGCAAATGATTAATTATGATCTTATACATACTATACTCCAACAGGTTATCTATCCGGGTTTTTCAAAAAGTATTGTAGAGTTTGATTTTGTTCAAGATCTACAAGTCAGTGAAGATGAAATATCTCTTATACTCTCTATTCCTTCTACATCCGTAGATTTAGAAAAACAGTTAAAAGAGGAGATTGCAGCAAGAATTAGAACAAAAACAGACACAACACTAAAAATCACTGTCATTAAGCCACAAGTACCAAAAGAGACAAGTTCAAACGGACGCAATGTACTACCAAAAATTCAAAATTTTGTTATGGTAAGCAGTGGTAAAGGAGGTGTGGGAAAATCTACAACTACAGTTAATCTCGCTATTGCTCTAGCACAACAAGGCAAACGTGTCGGACTTTTAGATGCAGATATCTATGGACCAAATATTCCACGTATGATGGGTATAGCAGATATTCAACCTGTTTTTCTTGGAAAAACCATCAAACCAATTCCCGCACATAATATTAAAGTAATGTCAATTGGCTCACTAGTTGAAAGAGGTGCTTCTTTAATATGGAAAGGAGCAATGGTAACACAGGCTATTGAACAGATGCTTGAAGATATTGACTGGGGAGAGTTAGATGTACTCCTTTTTGATATGCCTCCAGGAACAGGTGATGCACAACTGGCACTTGCTCAGAACCTTCCTGTAACTGCAGGAGTTTGTGTAACTACACCACAAAAAGTAGCACTTGATGATACGATACGAAGTATGGATATGTTCAAAAATCTCCATATTCCAATTGCGGGAATTGTAGAAAACATGAGTGGATTTATCTGCCCTAGTACCGGTGAAGAGTTTGATATCTTTGGAAAAGGAACGACACAACCTTTGGCAGATGCCTATAAAACAACTGTTTTAGGTGAAATTCCAATTGAACCTGCAATTCGAGAAGGTGGGGATATGGGACAACCTATTATGGTTGTAGCACCAGAGTGTGAGACATCAAAACGATATCAAAAAATTGCAACAGAACTTTGGCAGTACCTTTTAAAAGTCAATGAAGAAGGCGGAGTAAATAACGAATCTATCCAACCAACAATTTTTTAATCATTCCAAATAAAAGAGTTTAGGCTTCGTGCCTAACTCAGGCTTGAGTGTAAAATGCTTTCTCTCTCTTAGTATCTTACTAATTTCACTCTCTTCATCATCTAAATCACCAAAATATCTCAGTTTAGCCGGACAGGTAATTTGACATGCTGTAGTCGTCTCACCTCTTGCCAACCTTGTATCTGCACAAAATATGCACTTATCTGTAATAGCATTTTTTTCATCAATATAGCGCGCATCATAAGGACATGCTTTCATACATGCCAAAGTTAAATCACATTTTTCTTTATACAGACGAACAATTCCATTATCATCTATATAAATTGCACCATTTGGACACGCTTTTAAACATGGTGCATCTTGACACTCTTGACACTGCATCTGTATAAATGTAATTTTATCTCTCGCAAGATTCCAAAAATCTCCCTCTGTTTCACCATCTTCATCTATCCATAAACGATGGTTTTTAGCACCTAAATCAATGCCATTTTCTTCCTTACATGCCACTTCACAAGCATGACAATTTATACAGAGTTTATAATCAAATGCCATTGCATAATTTGCCATCATTTTCGCCTTTTAAAGTTTTCTAATTGTAACATTTGTCTCATGCATTGTTGCACAACCATAAATCTTCTCAAATTTATCTTCTATAATCATATTATCACTTGCCCCTTTACCATAAGCATTGGTAAGTTCTTCAGACTCAGTACCAAAACCATGAGCGAACCAAAGAACTTGTGGTGCTATTTTATTGGTAGGATAAGCTTGAATTACCACACTCTCAATCGGACTGTTTATTACAAGAGTATCGCCCTCTTTTATATCAAGCTTTTTTGCAACTCTATCATTAATCCAAAGATGATTTTTCTCTTGAAACTCTTTTAGCATTATATTATTTGTTGTTGCTGTTTGCGTAGAGGTAATATACCTTCCAGTAATCAACCGAAAACTATCTTCAGAAAGTTTAAAATCATAATGACTATGCCATGTCGGCATTGGATCAAATCCAGATTTTTCAAGTTTACCAAGATAACAATTTACTCTATATTTTCGATCTACTGTATAAAATCGTTTCTCTTTAGGATAATACTCATAATAATCATTATAGAGCTCTTTTTGCTTTCCAATATAAGGATGCCAAACGCCTTTTGTTTTTAACGAAGTATAAACATCTAGACCAAATTGTGAAACAATGAGTTTTTTATTACGTTGTTCAATACTATTTTGATAGAGTTCGGTAAAATCATAACCACCCTCTTTAAATGCGTTTTTTGCACCAAGCTCTTCTATGCTCTCTTGCAGATCTTCATCATATTTTGCACTCACTGCAAAGAGTGGTTTACTTAATTTTCTACCAAGACCATGCAATATATCTTGCATACTTCTACTCTCATAAAGTGGTTCAACAACTTTGTTTCTTAGTGCCAAAGAGGGTTCAAGTCGATTAAAGCTCACAACCATATCTTCACGTTCTAGGTAGGTACACTCAGGTAAAATCACATCAGCCATCATTGCAGTATCACTTGGCATTGTATCAAGGACAACCACAAGATCCATACCATTAAGCATCTCTTTTGTTTTAGCAATATTTGGCATATTTTGCATGATATTATGTTTACGTATAAACATTGCTCGAACAGGATATGGTGCTTTTTTTGTTAAAACTTTTTCCCTAAAATTTAACCAGGAACCACCTTTTTGTGATCCATAAACTATACCATCTAAATCAAAGCGTCCTTGTGAATTGTTATAAAACGCTTCATTTATCTGTTCTTGCTTTAATACAAAGGGTTTTCCAAAAATAATCCCGCCCTTTCTATTGACACTCCCGGCTAAAGCATTTATCAAAACCATTGCTCGACGTAATTGAAAATCATTTTGAGCCCAAACACTTCTTCTGCCTAAATAATAGAGTGGATTTTTTGCCCCAAAAAATTCTCTGCTGATCTGTTCTATCTTTTTTGCTGGAATATGCGTTTTTGATTCTGCCCAAGAGGCTGTATAGTTGTTTTTCAAAATATGCTTTTGCAGTTTATCAAAATCTTTAAAATACTCTTTCACATACGTTTCATTATATAGCTTTTCTTTGATTGCAATATAGATCATACTTAAACAAAATGCCAAATCTGTTCCAGGATTAAGAGGTAAATACTCATCAGCTTTGAGTGCAGTAACTGTACATCGTGGATCTAAAACAACTAATTTTTGTTTTGAGTGAATCATATCTATACTATCAGGAGTAATAAGTGATTCATAGCGGTTTGCACCACTTATGATAAGATAATCACTCCCAGCCACATCCATCTCACCAATATCACCAATAGTAAGTTGTGTCGCGCCAAGCTTGGTATTTAAACAGATGGAACCCTCATCCAAAAAATTTGCACTTCCTAATTTTGAACCAAAGAATTTTATATATTCATCTTTATTAAATCCTTCACCATTACAATAAGCAATCGTTGAACGATTATCTTTCTCTTCATCTATAATGGTAACAAGCTTATCTTTAATATATTCATATGCCTCATCCCAAGTAACTCTTTTGTATCTTCCATCTCCACGATTACCAATTCTAATAAGAGGATATTTCAACCTGTCTTTATCATAAATTGCTTGAATTCCTGCATTACCCTTTGGACAGAGCATATTTCTTGATTTTGGAAAGTATTTATTAGGATTGAGTTTTGTAATTGTATTGTTTTGGACTCTGGCAAAGCCCGCACACTTATTACGGCACATATTACATAAATAAGGGATATTTTCAATCGTTGTTATCGATGAATTTTGTTTGGAGGTAAAACTAAAAGAGGAGGTAGCATAGACACAAAGTGCCACACTACCTTGTAAAAATCGTCTTCTGGATGTCTCTATCTTTTTCATAGAGACATTATAGCAAAAGAGTATTATATAATCTTAATGTTCTTCATCAAGATTAAATGCTCTTGTACCAACATAGTAAAGAAGCACACAAAGACCAAGACCACCTAATGAGATCATAATCTCTGTTGCACTTGGAAAATACTCTACCCATGATGGAGGAAGTTGATACTCATGTGTTTTCATCATTTGCAGTGGTTTTAATTGTGTATCATGTACAAGATCATATCTCATAAAGAAGATACCAACCATACCAATTACAGATGTCCATACATATGTAGTAACTGATCTCCATTTTGTAAGCAGCATTACTGTAAATGGAATAAGCATACCCATAAGTACCTCACCATACATAAATGCGCCACTATGCATAATATGTTCTGCAACTTCTGCACGATTTGGCATACCACCATAAACTGCAGTTAACATTTTCCATGTTTCAAAGAACATCAAGATAGCAATAAGCAATGTCTGAATTTTTGCCAAACCAACAAGTAATGCTTTTGTTTTTTCATCAAAATTCATTTTATATCTAAATCCCATAATAATGAAAGAGAGATAAATACCTGTAATAAATGCTGTTAAAATAAAGTATGTTGGATAGAACACACCATTAGAAATTGTTCTTGCATTTAAGAAACCAAATACACCACCAAGGTTAGAGTGTGCGGCAAGACCGACTAAAAGACCAATCAAACCAAAAATTCTTGCTTTTTGCATATTGTTGTTTAATAAAAAATAAAACTCAACAATCATAAATGTAAGATAAATTCCATACAATGTACCCATCCACCAGATAGCAGATGTTAAACCTGGACTAAGAACATTGTAAATAAGCATAGTAACAGGGTGACCAATTTCAAAAGCAATAACAGCAAAACCAGCTAAAATAGTTACAATTGAACCAAAAATAGCACGTTTAGAGATCATCATATAATCTTTAAAACCAAAAACGTCACCTAAAGAACCTACAATACAAAATCCTGTTGAACTTACAACAAAGAAAATATACACAGCAATCAAAAGTCCCCACGGATGTTCTCTTGTTACATTATAAGCATGGTGACCATGCATTAAGTATGTAGCAACACCAACAACAAACATTGCTAAAAATGCCAATGTTAAAACTGCAACTAACATATTCATAGGAGTCTTTTCAAAACCAAGAATAGATTTTAGTGAAAAATCCTCTTTAAGAGGGATATTTATTGGACCTATTTTCATCTCTATGCTCCTTTTATGTTAGATAGAATAGTTTTGGATTAGTACCAAGATGCGATTTTAAACTAAAATGCTCTCTTGTTCTTAACAATTCACTAATCTCACTCTCTGGATCATCAAGATCACCAAATGTTCTTACTTTTGTAGGACATGTATTTTGACAAGCAGTTGTTGTCTCACCACGTGCAAGTCTAGTATCTGAACAGAATGTACATTTATCTACTGTCATTGTTCTGTCATCTACATAACGTGCATCATAAGGACAAGCATTCATACAGTATGAACATAAAATACATTTGTCAGCATCGACTCTTACAACATTATTTTCATCATAATATGTTGCATGTGTCGGACAAACCTCTTGACAAGGTGCATCATCACAATGCTGACATTGCGATGGTAAAAATGCAGCAGAAGCAATATCTAAAAGTGGCCATTGACCATCTGGATTATTTGCCCCTACCCAAATTCTATGTTTTTCTGCACCAAGTTCTACACCATTTTCCTCTTTACATGCTACTTCACATGCTTTACAGTTGATACAATTTTTGTAATCAAGTGCCATTCCATATCTAGCCATAAATTACACCTTTCTTATTTCTACATTTGTTTCATGCATCGCTGCTGCACCATAAACTGGTTCAACCACATCTTCAATAACTGCGTTGTCATTTCCACCATTTTTATATGCCCAAGTAAGTTCACTACTCTCTTCACCAAATCCGTGAATAAAGAAGAGTGTATCAGGACCAATTTTTTCTGTTGGATATGCTTTTAAACGTGTGCTACCTGTTTTACTAGAAACTTCAATCATATCACCAAACTTAATACCTTTTTTATCTGCTACACGCTGATTTATCCAGATAAAGTTTGTCATGATAAGATCATGCAACATTGAGTTGTTTGATGTACCACTTTGCGTAAATTGTGCATGACGACCAGTAAGAAGTCTGAATTTTCCCTCTTCAACTTTGAAATTATATTCATCTTTCCATACAGGCATTGGATCAACACCTTTTGAAGCAAGATTGGCAATATTACATTCAACTTTTCCACTTGGAGTTTTTGGCTTACCGCCTCTTACACTGTATGCTTTCTCCTTTTCAGGATAGTATTGATGTTCATTTGCTCCAATCTTTTTATAGAATTTATCCATATCTGGGTAAAAAACACCATCTTTATGCAATTTATGTGCAGCTTCTTCACCATATACAGATGCAACCATATGATGATTAACTTCTTCTTGCGTTCCTTCAAAAGGAAGTGTCAAGTCAAACTCTGCATATACTTCTGCTTCATCACTGTCTTCAAGCTCATCTTGAACATCTTCATCATATTTTTTCGTAATTTCAAAAAGTGGTTTAGAAATCTTCTCAGTAAGACCACGTAAAATATCTCTTACAGGCTTCGTTTCAAAAAGAGGATCGATAACTTTATTTCTTACTGCGATTGAAGGTTCAACTCCACCAAAAGTTTTAACAGGATCAGTTCTCTCTAAATATGTACATTCAGGAAGTACCACATCTGCATACATCACTGTATCACTTGGCATTGTATCAATAGTTACAACCAGATCCATTTTCTTGAGCATCTGTGCAGTTTTTTTCGTATTTGGCATATTCATCATCGGATTGTGTTTGTAACAAAACATTCCTCTAACTTTATATGGCATTCTATCTTCAAGATATCTGTTTCTCCATGCAATCCATGAACCACCACCACTTACAATAGCACAGTCATCATATCCAGACTCACCTTTTTTAGGATGATCTTTTTTACTAACTGCTCTTGCTTCTGCTCTAGCATATAAAGGTTCTAAACCTTCGTGCTTGCCAAGTTTGAGTTTCTTACCAAAGATTAGTCCACCTTTCGTATCGATACCACCACCAAGTGCTTGAAAAATTGCCTGCGCACGGCGAAGTTGGAAATCATTTGTAGCAAATGTTGATCTTCTACCTGGATAGTAAATAGCTTTTGGAGCATGCATCATAAACTCTCTAGCTATTGTATATATATCTTTTGCTTTGATACCTGTAATCTTTTCTGCCCATTCAGGTGTATACTTATTTGTAATTACACTGTTTTTATAATCTTCCAAACCATTAAAATAGTTTGCTACATACTTTTTGTTATACAACTCTTCAGTAAATACTACATAAGTAAGTGCTAGAACAAATGCAAGGTCAGTACCTGGTTTGATTGCTAACCATTTATCAGCTTTTGCAGCTGTATTTGTAAATCTTGGATCTACACATACGAGTTTTGCACCACGACCTTTTGTTCTCTTGAAACAATCCATTGTATCAGGAGTAACAATAGCCTCAGCTCTGTTTGCTCCAGCCATAATAATATACTCTGCATTATCTAAATCAGATTGCGGATATCCACCAAGTGTAACACCATATCCAGAAACTACAGTTTGAAGACATAATGAAGCATGATTTAACCAGTTTGAAGAACCAAATGCCTGATAAAATTGCTTAAATGTATGTTCTGCCATACCTTCACCAGCACAAAACAGCATACTAGAACGGTTATCTTTTTCCTCTTCTAAAATCTTTGCAAGACCAGGAAATTTGTCAGTACCGTTTAAAATTGCATCATAAGCTTCATCCCATGTAACTCTTTTAAATTGACCTTTCCCTTTTTCACCTGTACGGATCATTGGATATTTCAGTCTGTCTGGATCATATGCAGCTTGAATTCCTGCATTTCCCCTTGGACAAAGCATATTTTTTGATTTTGGAAACATTGGATTCGGATTTAATTTTGTAATCACTCCATTTTCCACTCTTGCTAAAGCTGCACATTTATTTACACACATTTCACATAATGTTGCAACTTCAACAGCCTCACCTGTTCCCGTTTTTGTTGTGATAGTACTCGGAATACGACTGTCGGTTGGTTGATGTTTGTTGCTAGCATGTTCGCTAGAGAAAAGATTTGTCGCACTAATAGCTGATGCACCAGCTACACTTAATGCCACACTTCCTTGAAGAAATTTTCTTCTAGAAACTTCTACACTCATAAGCATTTCCTCTTTTTAAATTTCTAAATGAGCTATAAACTTATTAGATAAATTTATATATATATTTTAGATGCTTATATTTTAATTCAAGTATGCTTATAATAAACTTTTATTCGTCTGATCTATCAAATAATTATAAAATATGCTAATAATAGTAATAAATAAAAGAATACGCATAGAAAAACTATGCGTATTTTAGGGAGAGAAAGATGATATTTTGTTATTTAGTATCTATATCGTAAATATACTCTAACATCTTGTGAACTATCAATAGGATTTTGTCCAGCAGCAACAGCCTCACTCATTGTCATTGGAGTACCACCATCGCCGAAGAAAGCATTACTTCCTGTATATTTATAATCTATATATGTATAACGCACTTGTGCAGTTAATATTTTGCCAATAAGCTCTTTGTTAAACCAAACCTCATAAGCATCACCACGAACAGCTAATTTACTACCGGCTAAAGTATCTTCGCCATAAGTAAAACTTCTCCAGTATTTACTTCCATGATTATATTCAACGCCTATTCTTGCATCATCTATGAGTTGACATGGCCAATTTGCACCTACATAGTAAGAAGTCCCTGTTTCACTTTCAGAGGATCCTAACATAGTTTCACCACTATCAGGATTTGTTTTACTGTATGCAACAGATGCAAAGAATATAGTGTCATCTAGCATATCAGTTATACCATCACCAATACCATCAGATATAAAACTTACTGCTCCACCTTGAACATCTCCATGTTGTTTAAAATCATATTTATTAGGTGTGCCTGTTGCATACATACCAGGAAGATTAAAAGCATCAAACCATACAGTATGTAAAGAATATTGCCCATCATCATAAGGATTAAATAAAATTCCAACTAAGTCAGTATTTGAAAAACCTGGAGTATCCCCATAGTTATGACTAGGATTCATACTATATGTTCCGTCAGCATTTTTATCAATTCCACTGTATCTGCTGTTAACATCGCTCATACCACGACCAAAACAGAATTTAAGTGACATACCTGATATATCTGTAACATTTTCAAGTAGATAATAAATACTTGCTCCATCAAATTCCATATTTATATTATGACCAATTGCAGATTTTGCCTTTTGATCATCTCTATAATTGACAAGCAATCCATCAGTTGAAGGACGACGACCGACACTTGCAGTCCATGGAATATCCATTCCCATAAAAGTATCATTTTTGTATAAGAAAAATGCTTCTTTTACTCTTAAAGTATTAGTAGAACCTGCTGTACTATTTACAACCCAGTCCATTTGATCCATGCCTGGATGTGCTTGCGCTACTTGTCCATAAATCTTATAATATGAAAGTGTTCCAAAAAATGAAATATTATTTGTTGGAGCATAAGCCATTTTCATCCAAAGTCTATTACTAAACACATCATTAGTATCTCTTGAACCATCTGCTCTTTTGTAATCTATATAATCATATGCAGTTCTAAAATCAATGCCAAATTTCAAGTTGTCATTATTTGCCAATTTATTTACAGCACTAATTTTTTTTGTATTACGTTTCGTCTTTTTCTCTAACTTTGCAATTTTTTTATCTTGAGTTTTTTGTAATTGCTCAATCTGCGCTTTCAATGCATCAATTTGCGCTTGCGTATTATCTTCTGCATATATTGCAGTAGCAAAAATCGCTATAGCTGAAAGTGTAATTATTTTTTTCATTTCTATCCCTTAGTGTTATTTCGATAACAAAATTCTACAATTATATAGTTTAAAAATAAGTTAATATTAATATACAAATTAATTATTCTTATAAACAACTAGACTCTTAAAATCATTGATTATGAATTCATTAACGCTACCGCGTCTATCTCCACAAGGGCATTTTTAGGCAAAGTCTTTACAGCTACGGTTGAGCGTGCAGGTTTATGTGCAATAAAAAAACTCTCATAAATTTCGTTAATTGTTGCAAAATCATTCATAT